>Ga0209490_10000014_pt1 | contig 226146 bp, 202 predicted proteins | sample MAT06_FD_187209 | JGI IMG/M metagenome (GOLD analysis project Ga0209490, IMG submission 187209) | Freshwater microbial communities from Lake Fryxell liftoff mats and glacier meltwater in Antarctica - MAT-06 (SPAdes) (version 2) | ecosystem: Environmental > Aquatic > Freshwater > Ice > Liftoff...
CGCCACCCTTGCCCTTGCCCTTGCCCTTGCCCTTGCCCTTGCCCTTGCCCTTGCCCTTGCCCGATACCGAAACGCCTGCCGACAAGCCCTTGCCCCTTAGCATGTCCGCCATCTGCGTGCTGCAAGCCACGGGCCTGGCCGGCGAGCGCGGCGAGCGGCGCCTGTTCGAAGGCCTGGAGCTGGCCCTGACCCGCGGCAGCGTGACCTGGCTGCGAGGGCGCAACGGTCGCGGCAAAACGACCCTGCTGCGCCTGCTGGCAGGGCTTTCCACGCCGGCTGACGGCGACATCCGGATCCAGGACCAAACCTTGCGCGAGGCCGGGCCCGAGGGCCGGCGGCAGTGCGTGTACATCGGCCACCAGAATGCCTTGAAGGACGACCTGACCACGATCGAGTCCCTCGCCTTCCTGGCCCGGCTGCACGGCCTGCCGCATGACGCGGCGGCGCTGAAACAGGCATTGCAGCGCCTGGGCGTGCTGCAGGGCCAGCACGCGCCCGTGCGCACGCTCAGCCAAGGCCAGCGGCGGCGGGTGGCACTGGCGCGGCTGGTGTTGTCCGGCGCAGCGCCGCTGTGGCTGCTGGACGAACCGTTTGACGCACTCGACAGCGACGGCATCGAGGCCTTGAACGGCATCATCACGGACCATGCCGCCGCCGGCGGCTGTGTGCTGCTGACCAGCCACCAGTCGCTGTCACTGACCCAGCCGACGCCGCGCGTGCTGGACCTGGAACCCTTTGCGCCGCGCGCCGCGGCCACGGCTCAGTCCGCTGCCCCAAGCCATGCGGCGCTCCGATGAATTCGGTGTTCGTGTGCGTGCTGCTGCGCGACCTCAAGCTCGCTTCGCGCCGGCGCATCGACGCGCTGCTGCCGCTGGCGTTTTTCCTGGTCGCGCTCAGCCTGTTCCCGCTGGGCGTGGGGCCCGAGCCGCAAACGCTGCGTCAGATCGCCCCAGGCATCGTCTGGGTGTGCGCGCTGCTGGCCTCCATGCTGTCGGTGGGCAGCCTGTTCGCCGGCGATCTGGCCGACGGCTCTTTGGAACAGATGCTGCTGGCGCCCAGCTCGGCGATCGCCGTGGCCTCCGCCAAATGTGCCGCCCACTGGCTGCTGACGGGGCTGCCGCTGATCGTGGCGACCCCGCTGGCGGGATTGGCGTTCAACATGTCGGGCCCGGCGGTGGCGGCACTTCTGTTCAGCCTGGTGCTTGGCACGCCCATCCTCAGCCTGCTGGGCGGGCTGGGGGCGGCGCTGACGTTGGGGCTGCGCAGCGGTGGCATGCTGCTGATCCTGATCGTGCTGCCGTTGGCCACACCCGCGTTGATCTTCGGCGCCGGGGCAGTGGTCACGGTGGAAGCCGGCATGTCGGCTTCGGGGCACTTTTCATTGCTGGGTGCACTGCTCATCGTGACCACGCTGGGTGCGCCGCTGGCCACGGCGGCGGCATTGCGCATCTCCACGGAATGACCTGAAACACCGCCAGGCCCGTCAACACCTAGACTGCCGCGCAAATTTCGCCCCCAACATGCCCGGACCAACCGCTGCCAACCCGACCGCACCTGCGCCCAGGCTGCGCGCCTTCACCTTCGCCGCACCGTCGCGCTTCTACGCGCTGACCGGTTGGCTGGTGCCGTTGTGCTGGGTGGCGGCGCTGGGTCTCACCGCGGTGGGCCTTTACATGGGCTTCTTCGTTGCGCCCACCGATGCCACGCAGGGTGACGTCTACCGCATCATCTTCATCCATGTGCCGGCGGCTTGGATGTCGATGCTGCTGTACCTGGTGATGGCCTTCTGGGCCGGTATCGGCTGGGCCTTCAACGCAAGGCTGGCCTCCATGGTGGCGCGCTCGATCGCGCCGACCGGAGCCCTGTTCACCTTTCTGGCGTTGTGGACCGGGGCCCTGTGGGGCAAACCCACCTGGGGCGTCTATTGGGCCTGGGACGCCCGCATGACCACCGAGCTGATCCTGCTTTTCCTGTACCTGGGGTACATCGCCCTGGTCAACGCCATCGACGACACACGCCGCGCCGACCAGGCCGGCGCCTTGCTGGCCCTGGTGGGCAGCATCAACGTACCCATCATCTACTTCTCGGTGAAGTGGTGGAACACCCTGCACCAAGGCGCCACCATCAGCGTCACCGCTGCGCCGAAAATGGCCAGCACCATGCTGACCGCGATGCTGCTGATGACCTTGGCCTTCTGGGCCTACGCCTTTGCGGTGGTGTTCATGCGTACCAGGGCCCAGATCCTGGAGCGCGATGCCCATGCCGGCTGGGTGGCTGAACTCGCACGCGAGAAAATCCGGCCATGAACTGGGGCAGCGCAACAGAGTTCTTCCACATGGGCGGGTATGGCTTTTACGTCTGGGGCTCGTATGGGGTCACATTGCTGTTGATGTTGACGGAGCCGTTGCTGGCGCGCCGCCGCCACAGCCAAGCCATGCAAGACGCCGCACGGTCAGCGGAATCCAACGAGGTTGATGCATGAAATCACGCCAAAAACGCCTGGCCCTGATCGGCGTACTGCTGTGCGCCACGGGCATCACCGTGGCCCTGGTGCTGAATGCCTTTCAGAGCAACATGGTGTTCTTTTATTCACCGTCGCAGGTGGCTGCCCACGAAGCGCCCAGCAGCCGCACCTTCCGGGTTGGCGGTCTGGTCCAGGCCGGCACCGTGAAGCGCGACGGGCTGAAGGTCAACTTCATCGTCACCGACACGGCCAAGACCGTGCCGGTGCGCTACGAAGGCATCCTTCCCGACCTGTTCCAGGAAGGCAAGGGCGTGGTGGCACAAGGCCAGATGAAGGACGGCGTTTTCATGGCCCGCGAAGTGCTGGCCAAGCACGACGAGAACTACATGCCGCCCGAGGCCGCTGATGCCCTCAAGCGGGCGCAGAAGGGCCAGTCGCGGCTGGACCAGTCGGTGGTGCAGCAAAGCAGCCAAGGGGTGCAGCCGTGATCGCCGAAGCAGGCCACTTTGCGCTGTGGCTGGCGGTCGGGGTGACCCTGGTGCTGGGCATCGTGCCGATGGTGGGCGCGCAGCGCGGCCGTGCCGACTTGATGGCGCTGGCCCGGCCCGCCACCCATGTGCTGCTGGGCCTGATCGTCTTCAGCTACGGCTGCCTGCTGCTGAGCTTCGCGCGCAACGACTTCTCGATCCTCAACGTAGCCTCGCACTCCAACAGCGCGCTGCCGCTGATGTACCGCCTTGCAGCCAGCTGGGGCAGCCATGAAGGCTCGTTGCTGCTGTGGCTGCTGATGCAGGCCGGCTGGGCCTGGGCGGTGGCCGTGTTCAGCCGCAACCTGCCGCTGCCAGTGCTGGCCAGAATCCTCGCGGTGATGGGCCTGCTGACGCTGAGCTTCCTGCTCTTCGTGCTGTTCACGTCGAATCCCTTCGACCGCCTGATCCCGGTGCCGCTCGACGGCCGCGACCTGAACCCGCAGCTGCAGGACCCGGGCATGATCTTCCACCCGCCCATGCTGTACATGGGTTACGTGGGCATGTCGGTGGCGTTCGCGTTTGCCGTGGCGGCGCTGATCGGCGGCAACCTCGACGCGCAGTGGGCGCGCTGGTCACGCCCTTGGGTCACGGTGGCCTGGGCTTTCCTGACCTTCGGCATTGCGCTGGGCAGCTGGTGGGCCTATTACGAACTGGGTTGGGGCGGCTGGTGGTTCTGGGACGCCGTGGAAAACGCCTCCTTCATGCCCTGGCTGGTGGCCACGGCACTGATCCATTCGCTGGCGGTGACGGAAAAGCGCGGCAGCTTCAAGTCGTGGACGGTGCTGCTGGCCATCCTCGGGTATTCGCTGTCGCTGCTGGGCACCTTCCTCGTGCGCTCGGGCGTCATCACCTCGGTGCACTCGTTCGCCTCCGATCCCAAGCGCGGCTTTTTCATCCTCGTCATGCTGGCCATCACGGTGGGCGCGGCACTGAGCCTGTACGCCTGGCGCGCGCCCAAGGTGGGCCTCGGCGCGCGCTTCTCGACGCTGTCGCGCGAAAGCCTGCTGCTGACCAACAACGTGCTGTTGCTGGTGGCCCTGGCCGCGGTCATGCTGGGCACGCTGTATCCGCTGATCCTGGACGCGCTGGGCCTGGGCAAGATCTCCGTCGGTGCGCCGTACTTCGACGCCGTCTTCGCGCCCATCATGGCGGTGCTGGTGTTCTTCATGGGCCTGGGCCCGCTGGCGCGCTGGAAGAACGACACCCTGCCGGCTTTGGCGGTGCGGCTGCGCTGGGCAGCCGGGGTCACGGTGGTCTGCGCGGCGCTGACGGCCTGGATCGGCGGCAAGATCACGCTGGGTTCGGTGGTGGGCCTGCTGATGACGTACTGGATCGTCTTCTCGGTCCTGACCGAACTGTGGGAACGCGTGCGTCCGGCCGGCGGCGTGAAGGCCAATGTGCTGTACCGCCTGGGCCAGCTGCCCCGGGCGACCGTGGGCATGATGGTGGCGCACCTGGGCGTGGCGGTGTTCGTATTCGGGGTGACGATGGTCGGCACCTACGACATCGAACGCGATGTGGCGATGTCCCCGGGCGACAGCACCACGGTCAACGGCTACACCTTCACCTATCAAGGCAATCAAGCCCTGCGCGGCCCCAACTACGACGCGGTGCGCGGGCACCTGGTAGTCACGCGCGACGGCCGGGCGGTATCGGAGATGTATCCTGAAAAGCGCGTCTACCGGGTGCAGCGCAACCCGATGACCGAGGCCGCCATCGACTCCCGCATCCGCGGCGACCTATACGTGCAACTGGGTGAGCCCATCAAGGGTGACACGTGGCTGGTGCGCATCTGGGTCAAGCCCTTCGTGTCCTGGATCTGGGTCGGCTGCCTGTTCATGGGACTGGGCGGCATGTGGGCCGTCACTGATCGCCGCTACCGCGCACGCGCCACCAGTGCCTCGACCGAACCGGCCGGCACGGCCGCCACCGCCGCCCGATGAAGGTGTTGCGCTATCTGGTGCCGATGGCACTGCTCGCGGCGGTCGTGGCCTTCCTGGGCGTGGGACTGGGGCTCAACCCGCGCGAGGTGCCGTCACCGTTGATCGGCAAGCCGGCACCGGCCTTCAAACTGGCACGGCTGGATGACGCGACGCAAACCATCAGCCGTGAAGACCTGCTGGGCCAGGTGTGGATGCTCAACGTCTGGGCCTCTTGGTGTGCGCCCTGCCGCGAAGAACACCCGCTGGTGATCGACATTGCGCGGCGGCAACTCGTGGCGGTGTACGGTCTGAACTACAAGGATCAGGTGCCCGCAGCCAAGAACTGGCTGGCCGGTCTGGGCAACCCCTACCGCGCCACGTTGGTGGACAGCGACGGGCGCGTCGGCATCGACTACGGGGTGTACGGCGTGCCTGAAACCTTCATCGTCGACCGCCAGGGCGTGATTCGCTTCAAGCACACCGGCCCGTTGACACCCGACGTGCTGCGCACGCGCATCGAACCCTTGTTGAAGGAGTTGCAACGTGCGGGCTGAACGGGGGTTGCGTCGGGCGCTGCGCCGCCAAGTGCTGGTCCTGGTTCCGCTGGTCTTGCTGGTCAGCCTGTGGGCGGCTTCGCTGGTGCATGCCAAAGAAGCCGCGCCGGCCTCGGCAGACCCGGCGCTGGAGGCACGTGTGATGCGCGTGGCCAACGAACTGCGCTGCCTGGTGTGCCAGAACGAAACGATTGCCGCGTCCAACGCCGACCTGGCAGTCGACCTGCGCAACCAGGTGCGCGAGATGCTGCGCCAGGGCAGGTCCGAACGCGAGGTTTTCGACTACATGACGGCGCGCTACGGCGACTTCGTGCTCTACCGCCCGCCGTTGAAGAGCAGCACCGTGCCGCTGTGGTTCGGCCCGCCGGTGCTGCTGGCCGTCAGTCTCGTGGGCCTGTGGTGGATGCTGCGGCGGCGCAACCGGCTGCCACCCGAGCAGTTCGAAAACGACCCGATCGGGGACGCCAACGACACACCTGGACCCGCACGCGAGCGCGCTGGCGGCGGCGACACTCGATGAACAACGACATCAGCGCGCTGCGCTTGCAATTGCAGCAACTGCAAGCCCAGCACGACACCGGAGCGTTGGACGTCGCCGCGTACACCGCGGCCAAGGCCGCGCTGGAACGCGAGCTGCTGGACCACGTGCTGGCCCAGCCCGCTGCGGTGGCCGCCACGGCGCGCCCGCGCCCAGCCGGCAAGTTGGTGGCGCTGCTCTCGGCGGGCGTGCTCGCGCTGGCGGCGGCCGGCTATTCCTACACCGGCGCGCCGGGCGCCACCGTTGTCGCCAACGAGGGCGTGGCGGCTGCCGGCGCGGACAGCCAAGCGAGCCAGGTCGAGCAGTTCTCGGCCGCCGTCGAACAGCTGGCTCAGCGCCTGAAAGACCAACCCGAGAACACCGAGGGCTGGGCCATGCTGGCGCGATCGTACGCGCGCCTGGGCCGGCATGATGAAGCCCGCAGCGCCTTCCAGAACACCGGCGCCTTGCTGGAAACCGACGCGCAGCTGTTGGCCGACTACGCCAACACGTTGGGAGAGACGAACAACCGCAGTCTGCAGGGCGAGCCGATGCGCCTGATCGAGCGCGCTTTGAAACTCGACCCCGACAACCTGCAGGCCCTGGCCCTGGCCGGCTCGGCCTCCTTCGAGCTGAGCGCCTACGCGGCGGCCATCCGCTACTGGGAGAAAGTGATCGCCTTGGCGCCTGCGGACAGCGACTTCGTGCCGCAACTGCAGACCGGTATCGTCAAGGCTCGAGAACTCGGCGGCCTGCCTGCGGCCACATCCGTACCCAAGCTGGCCCAGGCCGGCGCCGTTGTTGCCAGTGCCGCGGCGGCCGGCAACGCCCGCGTGCAAGGCAGCATACGGCTGTCGCCCGCATTGGCTCAGCAGGTGCAGCCCGGGGACACGGTGTTCATCTTTGCCCGCGCCGCGGAAGGCCCGCGCATGCCGCTGGCCATCCTGCGCCACCAGGTCAAGGACCTGCCGCTGAATTTCACGCTCGACGACGGCCTGGCGATGTCGCCGGCGATGCGGATGTCGATGCACGCCAAGATCGTCGTCAGCGCCCGCATCAGCAAGACCGGCCAGGCCGCACCCAGCGCCGGTGACTTATTCGGTCAATCTGCGCCAGTGGCCAACACCGCCAGCGGCGTGAACATCGAGATCAATGAAGTCGTCAAGAACTGAGCGTCCGACGGGTCAGCGCGGACGATCGCGTAACGGCTGAAAGGCGTAAAGGCGTATCGCGCGTCCAGGTCCCGATCCGCGGGTGGCGCCCGTTCAGGTCTAGCATCCGCGCAGGAGGCGGCGCACCGACGCCCGCGGCGCCGCGCTTCGACCGTGCGGAAGATGGGGTTGAATCACAGTCGCTAACGTACACGCGCCCTGCAAGAGGGCAGCGCGCCGAAACGGCAGGCCGGAGACAAGACATCGCGCAACCGGCCCGGCCGCCGACCCCAACGCACCGAACAAGCCAAGGCGCGCACGACGCGACCAGCGGCACCCACCGAGGTAGAGCATGGACGCCATCACCCCCTACGACCTTCGCCCCTGGGTCGGCCAGTACGGCAAGCACATCCGCGCCGAACTGCCCACCCCCACCCATGCCAACCTGCCGGCGATGGCGCGCGCTGCGGCCCAGCGCTTTGCCGCGCAGACCGCTTTCACGACCGTGATGCCCAACGGCATGTATGGCTCGCTGAGCTATGGGCAGGTCGACACGATGAGCGACCACTTCGCGCGCTACCTGCGCACGGTGCTCAAGCTCGAGGCCGGTGACCGCGTGGCGATCCAGATGCCCAACTGCCTGAGCTACCCGGTGGTACTGCTGGGCGTGCTGAAGGCGGGCTGCGTGGCCGTCAACACCAACCCGATGTACACCGCCAACGAGATGGCGCACCAATTCAAGGACAGCGGTGCCAAGGCGGTGGTGATGGTCGACCTGTTCGCCGACAAGCTTCAAGAAGCGCTGCCGCGGACCGATGTGAAGCATGTCGTCATCACGCGCGTACCGGAGTTCTTTCCACCGGTCGTCGGCGGCATCGTCTATGCGGTGATGAAGTACTGGAACCAGCAGATCCCGGCGCATGGCCTGACCGCCGCCACGTTGCCCGACGCTCTGAAACAAGGTGCTGCCGCCGGCGGCGATGTGCAGGCGTGGAGTGCGGCGCTCACGCACGACAGCCTGGCGCTGCTGCAGTACACCGGCGGCACCACCGGTGTCGCCAAGGGCGCGATGCTCACGCACGGCAACCTGCTGTGGAACCTGGCGCAGATGCGGGCGATGTGCGCCAGCCACATCGACGACGGCCGCGAGGTCGTGCTGACCGCGCTGCCGCTGTATCACATCTTCGCTTTCACGGTGAACTTCCTGTGCATGTTCGAAGCCGGCGCGCGCAACATCCTTGTGCCGAGCCCGCGGCCGATCCAGAACCTGCAACGCGCCATCGAGAACTACAAGATCACCTGGTTGACCGGCGTCAACACGCTCTACAACGCGCTGCTGGCCGAAGAGTGGTTCACCGCCTTCCCGCCGAAGCACCTCAAGGCCGCTGGCGGCGGCGGCGCAGCGATGCACCACGCGGTGGTCGAACGCTTCGAGCAGGTCACCGGTGCCCCCCTGGTGGAAGGTTATGGCCTGACCGAAAGTTCACCCGTGGTTTGTTTCCAGCCGCTGAACGGCCAACGCACGCGGGACAGTATCGGCATCCCGGCCCCGATGACCGATGTGCGCCTGGTCAACGACATCGGCGAGCCGGTGCCGCTGGGCCAGCCGGGTGAGCTGATCGTGCGCGGCCCGCAGGTCATGCATGGCTACTGGCAGCGCCCTGAGGCCACCGCCGAGGTCATCAAGGACGGCTGGCTGTACACCGGCGACGTGGCGGTGATGGACGAGCACGGCACCTTCAAGATCGTCGATCGCAAGAAGGACATGATCCTGGTCAGCGGCTTCAACGTCTACCCCAACGAGATCGAAGACGCGCTGACCCGCCACGACGGCGTTCTGGAAGCCGCCGTCGTTGGCGTGCCCGATGCAAAGTCCGGCGAAGCGGTGCGCGCTTTTGTCGTGCGCCGCGACGAAAACTTGAGCGCCGAGGTGCTGATGACGCATTGCCGTACGCTGCTCACTGGCTACAAGCTGCCGGCGCGCATCGAGTTCCGTGACGAACTGCCGAAGTCCGCGGTCGGCAAGATCCTGCGCCGCGACCTGCGCACCGAAGTGCTGGTCGCGCAGAACAAGAACGAGGGCTGAGCGATGTTGTCCGACACCGAAACCAAACTGCTTGGCGTGATGATGATGGTCATCATGCTCGGCATGGGCGCGAGCCTGACCTTCAAGGACTTTGCGATCGCGCTGCGCAAGCCGCTGGGCATCTTCGTCGGCCTGCTCTGCCAGTACGGGATCATGCCGCTGTTGGCCTTCTTGCTGGCCAAGGCGCTGGCGCTGCCGCCGGCCTATGCGATCGGCTTGATCCTGATGGGCTGCATGCCCGGTGGCACCACGAGCAACATCTTCACCTACTTCAGCAAGGGCACGCTGAGCCTGTCGATCCTGATGACGATGAGCTCGACGCTGGTGGCGATTCTGATGGTGCCGCTGACGCTGGCCTTCTATTCCAGCGGCATCGAAGGCCAGTGGCAGATCCCGCGCGAGAACGTGATCCAGGTGCTGGTGCTGCTGCTCGTGCCCACCGTGATCGGCATTGCGCTGCGCAAGTGGAATGCCAACGTCGGCGCGGTGATCGAGATGATCGGTGGCCTGCTCGGCGTGTTGGTGATCCTGTTCCTGGTCGGCTCGTGGGTGCCGCGCAACTGGCAGCTGCTGCTGGCAACCGGCTTGCCGGTCTATGCAGGCTCGATCGGCCTGGGTCTGGCCGGCTTTTCGCTCGGCTACTTGCTGTCGCGCGCGCTCAAGCAGGACGAACGCCGCGCACGCACGATCGCGCTGGAAACCGGCATCCAGAATGGCCCGCTGGCGGTGCTGATCGTCCTGCTCAGCTTCAGCGGCACGCAGCAGCAAGAGGTGCTGCTGATCCCGGTGCTGTATTCGCTGTTCATCGTGCTGAGTTCGAGTGCGGTGACGGTCTGGTTCCGTCGCATCACGCAGCGCGAAGAGCTGGCGCGTGACACGGCCAAGATCGGCGCCCTCGCGCGCGCCTGAGGGCCTCTGCCGCGTGTCGAAGTAGGCCGGCCTCGGGCCGGCCTTTTCATTACACGGCCGAGTCAAGGCACCTGAGGGAACCCGCGTAGACACACACGCCTGGAGCCGCCACAAGATCAACTCAGACAACCACGCGCGCAGGAGCCTCACAGGCTCGGCCAAAAGAAGCAGCCGTTGTTGATCGCTTCGCGCTGAGTGCGGCTCGGCGTGAAGGCCTGCGACCGCGTTGCCACACTGGCCTGGACCACCCACCGGCACCTTGAGTTGTACTGATCCTTCGGTGGCGGCCGGTGTGCTGCAGGGCTGGGGCATGACGGAGATGAGCCCGCGTTTTCGATCGCCTTATCCGCGCCGCGGGTGCTGCGGGCCTCGGGCTCACGCCGCCGATGATCGACCTCGTGGCTTCGTGGCTTTGGATGCTGGGGCTGGGTGGTCATGCGGACCAGTCCACGGGGCGCGCCTTTGGCGGGCCAGTCTTTCTCGGCGCAAGTCGGCAGCCAGCAGCGCAATGGTGGTGTCGGGGCGCGACGGACAGGCACCAGGCGTTAAGCGGTTGGTTCGAGCGCACCAGCCTCTTGCGGGTGTCGGTTGCCGACCGGTCTGAGCGTGCTGATCAACCGCGACCCGCGCTGCCCTCTGGTCGCAGCGCCAATCATGCCTTCTAATCCGACCCCAACCCCACCGGCTGGAGGAGCCACGATGAGCACATCAGGAAACCGGGTCTTCAAGGCACTGACCCTCACGCTGGCCGTCGCAGCCGCCACCGGCTTCGTCAGTGGCAGCCTGCATGCCACAACGGCAGCAGCCGCCACCGCCGCCACGACGCCCACCATCACCGACAAGGTCCAGCACTGGTCGGCCTGGGGCGGCACCGTGGGCGTGCGCTGGAACCGCGATCTGGCGCGTGACATCGGGCTGGTGCTCGGCGCGGCCAGCGGCCGGCATGCCGCGCTGAGCTGGTACGAGCACGAAGTCTTCGACTTGCGTCAGGTCGGCCCGCTCGAGTTCGACGTGCGCAACGGCAATCTCAAGGCCTTCGTCGGTGGATCGCTGCAGGCCGCGGGCGGCCACGTCATCGACACACCCAGCGGGCGCATCGACCTGACCGACTTCCGCCTCGTCCCGCGCAGCGGCAGCGCCAAACCGATCCTCGACCTCGTCGGTGCCGACGGCAGACCCTGGTTCTATGTCGACCGCCTGATGTACGAGTTGATCGACGACCGCCAACGCCTGGCCGTGCGGACGATGGACCTGCGCATCACACCGGCGCTGGCACAACGCCTCGGCCGCCCCGAGGTGGCCGACTGGGTCATCGCCGACATGGAGCTGACGACGCAGGTGCTGCGCCGCGCGGTCGACGCCTCGCCGCAAGGCAGCTACGTATACCGCTGGCACGGCAACCCGGTGCCGGGCGTGTCGGGCGCGGTCTACGAGGCCGACCTGTTCATGCAGACCTTCAGCGTGCAGTACAGCCGCTGCAATGGCTGCACCGGCGAAGGCGGCAGCGGCGGCGTGGTCTTCACGCCGTCGTCCACGCTGCGCAACAACGTCAACAACGGAACGCTGGCCGTCACCGTAGCCGGCGACCCGAAGGGAACCAGCAGTGCGCTGTATGCCGCGGACATACCCTGGTACACCAAATTCAGCGGCAGCTTCCCGCCCTACAACAACGACCAGCACCCGTACCTGATCTGGAACCTGTACCGGCTGAATGCCGACGGCTCGATGGACCAGATCGGCCGCTCCGGCGTCAAGCACGGCTTCCTGACGATCAACGATGCTTGCCTGGAAGACCCGGGCGACAGCCACGTGCTCGGGCGCGGTTGCGTCGACGTCTACAGCGTCAGCAACAACGACAGCAACAACTCGCTGGGCCCGCGCTCGGAGATCATCCCGGCCACCAACCAGTGGGGGCGCTGCGGCTCGATCTTCGACACCAACTGCGACGGCATCGCCAACAGCTCGGGCAACACCTCGTTCTCGCAGCGCCTGGTGGTGACCGAGTCGCAGTTCAGCGGTGCTGCCCGCGCCGGGGCGACGTACCTGTTCGAGTCGTGGTACCTGGCGCGCGGCGACGTGAACATCCTCAACTCGATGGCCACCAAGCGCGCCACCTTCACGCGCAGCGGCTCGGTCTGGGTGGTGGGCGGCAACGACCAGTACAAGCTCGGGCCGGCCATCGACCGCTGGGTCGACCCGGATTCACCCGGCGCAGGCGCGACCACGGTCAAGCTCAGCTCGGCCGAGGGCAGCGTCAAGGTGGCCGCCAAGGTGACCAACCTGGGCGGCGGTAGTTGGCGCTACGACTACGCGGTGATGAACCTGGACTTCGCGCGCGCGCAGACGTCGGGTGCCGAGCCCAACTTGCGCGTCATCAGCAACCTGGGCCTGAAGAGCTTCACCGTCCCGGTGGGCATGGCGACGATCACCGACCTGAAGTTCAGCGACGGTGATCTGGACGCTGGCAATGAATGGTCAGGCAGCGTCGCCGCGCGCAATGTCGTCTGGGCTGCGCCAGCAGGCAACCCGCTGAACTGGGGCACGATGTACCGCTTCTCGTTCGTGGCCAATCAGCCGCCAGCGAAGAACACCTTCGCGCTGGGCGTGGCCTCGCCCGGCAGCCCGACGACGCTGAAGGGGAACGGCTCGCTGTCGCCGGGACAGCCCCGAACGCTCGGCCCGTCGGGGCTGGGCCCGCAGTAGGCTCTCAGACGGCTTCCCGGTACCACTCGGCCAGTGCGCTCATGTCCAGGTCCCAACCAGTCGGTGGTGCCACCAGCCGGTTGGCCACCGCGGTCACGTTGAAGCGGAACATCAGCGGGATCAGGTAGCCGTCGCCGCACACCAGGTCGTTCATGCGGATGAACAACCCGGCGCGCTTGACGGGATCGAGTTCGCTCTCGGCCGCGCGGTAGAGGCGGTCGTAGTCATCGCTGCGCCAGCGTGAGGCATTGCGCCCCTGCCATTTGTTGGCCTTGTTCGACACCTCCCAACTGACGTAGCGGTCCATGAAGCGGGCCGGATCGGGCTGGCCCATGCCGCTGGCGTACATCTGCATGTCGGCCTGGAAGTGGCCATTGGTGTCGGTGTTGGCCACGTCGGCCGAGAAGAACACCGCCGAGGTCACCGCCTTCAGTTCGAGCTCGATGCCCGCCCGTTGGCAGGCCGCCTTGATGACGGTCTGCGTCTTCTGCCGCGCGCCGTTGACCGAGGTCTGGAACAGCAGCTTGAGCTTGCGGCCGTCCTTCTCGCGCACACCACCCGGCCCGCGTTGCCAGCCCGCCGCCTCGAGCAACGCCGCGGCCTTGTCGGGGTTGAACTCGGCCTTCAGGTTGGGGCTGCGAAAGCGCACCGGGTTGTGCACGATGTTCGGCGTACTGACGGCCGTGCGGCCGTAGATGAAATCCTGGATGCCGGAGCGGTCGATGCACAGCGCCACCGCCTGGCGCACGGCGGGCTCGCGGAACAGCGGGTGGCGCGTGTTGGGGTGCGACCGTTCGCCATCGACCTCGGTGGTGGGGTCAGTGAAGTTGAGCATGATGAATTCCATCGTGCCGCCGGGCGCGAACACGACACGGCCCTTGCCGCCGGCTTCCATGCGCTTGAGCAGTTCGTCCTCGGCCTGCAGGTTCCAGCCGAAGTCGAACTCGCCGGTCTGCAACACGGTGCGCGCGGCCGAGACCGCGTCGCCGCCGCCTTTGATCTCGATGCGGTCGAAGTGCGGCCGGTTAGGCGCGTGGTAGTCGGGGTTGAGCGTGCCCGTCAGCAGATCGCCGGGCTTGAACTCGGCGACTCGGTAAGGGCCGGTGCCGACTGGCCGCAAGTTCGCCGGCGCGTCGCGCGAACGCGCGCCGGTGTACGCGGCGAACAGGTGGCGCGGAATCAGCGAGCTCACGCAGTACGGCGAGGCCCAAAACGGCGTCGGCTGCGGGAACTCGACCCGCACGGTGTGGCTGTCGACCTTGACGAAGCGCAGATCCTTGAAATTGCCGCTGGTCGTCGCTGCCGTGGCCGGGTCGCTGACGTAGACGGCGTTGAACAAGAGGTCGTCGGCCGTGAAAGGTTGGCCGTCGTGCCACTTGACGCCGCGCTTGAGCTTCCAGGTGACGCTGCGCCCGTCGGCGGCCACGCCCCCGCTGGCGCGGCTGGGTATCTCGGCGGCCAGCACCGGGCGCAGTTCGCCGTCGATGTCCCAGCGTGCCAGGGCTTCGTAGAACACGCGCGCGCCATCGGCGTCTTTGGTGCCGGTGGCGAAGTGCGGGTTGAGCAGCGTCGGGCCTTGCCACAGCAACACCTTGAGCAGGCCGCCACCGCCGCGCTTGACGGGCTTGTAGGCGGGTGTCGGCTGAGGCTGGGCCTGCGCCAGGCCAGCCAGTAGCACCGAAGACACCGCCGGACCCAAGCCCAGCCTGGCCAGTCGAGCCAAAAATTCCCGCCGCTGCAGGCGCCCTTCAGCCACTTGGGCGACCCAGCGCCGCAGCACCTGCTCATGCATCCTGAAACCTCCTGTCGGGCGGGCCGCCCGCCGTGCGAGAAGCAGCATAGCCGCAGCGGGCAGGGCTGCAAGCCCGCGAGCCAGGCAGGCCGGGCCCGCATGGCTCGAATGCCCGAACAGGTTCGGGCGCGGGCGGGTCCCGCGCGCCGGCCGACGACTAGAGTTGCAGGGCTTCTATGGAGATGCAACCATGCCCACCGCGCAGCCCGTTCCCGTCCCCTTCACCTCGACCACCGACATCACGCACTGGATCGCCGGGGCGCCACACGCCGGCAGCGGCGGGCGCACGCAGGCTGTGTTCAACCCCACCACCGGCGCCGTCGCGCGCCAGTTGCACCTGGCCAGCAGCGACGACGTAGCCACCGCCGTGGCGGCGGCGACGGCCGCGCAGCCGGCCTGGGGCGAGATGCCGCCGATCCGCCGGGCGCGTGTGCTCTACGAGTTTTTGCGTCTGCTGAACCAGCACCGCGACACGCTGGCGGCGATGATCACGGCCGAACACGGCAAGGTCTTCACCGACGCGCAAGGCGAGGTCACGCGCGGCATCGATATCGTCGAATTCGCCTGCGGCATTCCGCAACTGCTGAAGGGTGACTACACCGACCAGGTCTCCACCGGCGTCGACAACTGGACGTTGCGCCAGCCGCTCGGCGTGGTAGCGGGCATCACTCCCTTCAACTTCCCGTGCATGGTGCCGATGTGGATGTTCCCGGTGGCGCTGGCCTGCGGCAACGCCTTCATCCTGAAGCCGAGCGAGCGCGACCCGTCACCGTCGATCCTGATGGCCGAACTGCTCAAGCACGCCGGGCTGCCCGACGGCGTGTTCAGCGTGGTCCAGGGCGACAAGGTGGCGGTCGATGCGCTGCTGACGCACCCCGACGTGAAGGCCGTGAGCTTCGTCGGCAGCACACCGATCGCGCAGAGCGTCTACGAAATCGGCGCGCGCCACGGCAAGCGCGTGCAGGCATTGGGTGGCGCCAAGAACCACATGGTCGTGATGCCCGACGCCGACATCGAACAGGCTGTCGATGCCTTGATCGGCAGCGCCTACGGCTCGGCCGGCGAACGCTGCATGGCGATCAGCGTGGCGGTGCTGGTAGGCGACGTGGCCGACAGGATCATGCCGCTGCTGGCCGGGCGCACGCGGGCGCTGAAGATCAAGAACGGCATGCAACTCGACGCCGAGATGGGCCCGATCGTCACGCGCGAGGCGCGCGACCGGATCGAGAAGATGGTTGGTGTCGGTGTCGAAGAAGGCGCCACGCTGGTCGTCGACGGCCGCGGCCACCGGGTGGCGGGTCTCGAGCAAGGCTTCTTCACCGGCGGCAGCCTGTTCGACCATGTCACGCCGGCGATGCGCATCTACAAGGAAGAAATCTTCGGCCCGGTGCTGGCCTGCGTGCGTGTCGCCGACATTGCCGCGGCGATCCACCTCGTCAACGCGCACGAGTTCGGCAACGGCGTGGCTTGCTTCACCAGCGACGGCGGCGTTGCCCGCGAGTTCGCGCGCCGCGTTCAGGTCGGCATGGTCGGCATCAACGTACCGATTCCCGTGCCGATGGCCTGGCACGGGTTCGGTGGCTGGAAGAAGAGCCTGTTCGGCGACATGCACGCCTATGGCGAAGAGGGCGTGCGCTTCTATACGAAGCAAAAGAGCGTGATGCAACGCTGGCCCGGCAGCATCGCCAAGGGCGCCGAATTCGTGATGCCGACGGCGAACTGAGCTCCGGCCTCAGCGCAGCCAGTGCCGCAGCTGTGCGTACACCGCGGGGCTGCTCAACAGCGCCAGGTGATTCGTGTCGGCCACGGTGAAACGGCGGTCGGCGTCGAAAGCCAGGCTGTGGTCCGCCGAGCGATGCTGGCCGAGCGCGCTGGCCACCGGCACCAGGCCATCGCCGAGCAGTCGACCCTTCACCGTGCCGCCTTGCCCGCCGAGCACACCGGCAACGGCGGCGCAGACCACGCCGGCCGGCAGCGGCGGCGACAGCGGAAACGGCTGGCGCAAATCGTTGATGCCGGCGCTTCGCAAGCGCGTCAGGCGGGTCAGCGGCGCGCTGTATGGCGTGGCGCCGAGCAACCCGTCGATGCCATAGCCGACACGCTCGAGCGGCGCGCCGAAATGCGGTGTGCCGAGGAAAACCATTTCGTTCAATCGACCCGGCCAGGCGAGCTGTGCCTGCCTGGCCTGATCGACGGCGCTGCGCGCGACCAGCCCACCCATGCTGTGGCCGAGGATCGCCAGCCGTTGCACTGGCCACGGCCACTGGGCGAGCAGTCGTTCCAGCAGCGCTGCGAAGGTGGCGCCGTTGGTGGCCAGCGGCAGGCCGGTGTTGTAGTACAGCCCCACCGTCGTCCAGCCGTGATCGCGCTCCAGCGCGGCGCCGTGGTCGTGGCCGTCGCGTTGCCATTGCAGATCGTTCATGCACAAGCCGTGCACCCGCACCAGCAGGCGGGAGCCCGCAGCCGGCAGCGCTGCATTCAGCGCGTCGCGCTCGGGCACCAGCGGGCGGCCGCCGCGCCTGAAGGCCATGGTCACGGCCAGCGGGTTCGAAGTGGCCGCGAGGTGATCGCCGAGCACGCCATTCAGCGCCGCGACGACGGCCCCGCGCTCGGCGCTCGGCAGCGCGGCGTCCGGCGTGGTCGGGTCGAGCGCGGGCACCAGCCGGCCCAGCAAGGTGTCGACGCTGCCGCCGACCACGCGCGTCACGCCGCGCACGGTCTTGTAGACCAGACCGGTGATGCCGCGCGTGCGCCCCACCTGCAGCGGGGCAGCGACGCCAGGCAGGCGGGCGATGCGCTCATGCATCGCCTCGACCAGGTCGCTCAGGCCGGCGACGGCCTCGGTGGCCAGCCGCGCGGCGCCGCGCAGATCCCCAGCCGCGTGCAGCGTGCGCGGCGCGGTGTGGCGTGAGGGTGGACTTTCGAGCTTGGGTTTCGGAGCGCTCATGAAACGGGGCACGGTTCGGCTGCGAACAATTCTGGCACTCTGCGCCGGGTAGACTGATCTCGCTGTGAACCACCGCCCCTGATGTCGGACACCATCCTCGAAACCCGCGACCTCACCAAGGAGTTCAAGGGCTTCGTGGCCGTGAGCAAGGTCAACCTCAGCGTCAGGCGCGGCACGATCCACGCGCTGATCGGCCCCAACGGCGCTGGCAAGACGACCTGCTTCAACCTGTTGACCAAGTTTCTGGTGCCGACCAGCGGCTCGATCCACTTCGACGGCCACGACATCACGGCCGAAAGGCCGGCAGCCATTGCCCGCAGGGGCGTGATCCGCTCGTTCCAGATCTCGGCCGTGTTCCCGCACCTGAGCGTGCTGGAGAACGTGCGCGTGGCCTTGCAGCGGCAGCTCGGCACCTCGTTCCACTTCTGGCGCGCCGAGTCCTCGCTGCATACCCTGGATGCGCGGGCGCTCGAACTGCTGCGCGAAGTCGACCTGGAGTCGTTCGCGCGCGAGAACGCCGGCGGCCTGAGCTACGGCCGCAAGCGCGCGCTGGAAATCGCCACCACGCTGGCGATGGACCCGCGGCTGATGCTGCTCGACGAGCCGACACAGGGCATGGGCCTGGAGGACGTCGACCGCATCCGCCTGCTCATCAAGCGCGTGGCGGCCCGCCGCACGGTGCTGATGGTCGAACACAACATGAGCGTGGTCGCCAGCATCGCCGACACCATCACCGTCTTGCAGCGCGGCGCCACCTTGGCCGAAGGGCCCTACGCCGAGGTCTCGAAGAACCCGCTCGTCATCGAGGCCTACATGGGTGGCGCCGGCAACCTGTTGAAGAGCGCGCACTGAGATGGAATCGACGACGCCTTTCCTCGAAGTCAAAGGCCTGCACGGCTGGTACGGCGAATCGCACGTGCTGCACGGCGTCGACTTCCATGTCGACGAAGGCGAGGTCGTCTCGCTGCTCGGCCGCAACGGTGCCGGGCGCACCAGCACGCTGCGCGCCGTGCTCGGGCTGATCGGCACGCGCAAAGGCTCGGTCAAGGTCAAGGGCATCGAGACGATCGGTCTGCCGACCTACAAGATCGCCCGTCTGGGCTTGGGCTACTGCCCCGAAGAGCGCGCAATCTTCAGCTCACTGTCGGCGGAAGAGAACCTGATGCTGCCGCCGACGCTGGCCCCGGGCGGCATGTCGGTCGAGCAGATCTACGCGATGTTCCCGAACCTCAAGGAACGAGCATCCAGCCAGGGCACGCGGCTGTCCGGCGGCGAGCAGCAGATGCTGGCCGTGGCGCGCATCCTGCGCACCGGCGCGCGGCTGCTGCTGCTCGACGAGATCAGCGAAGGCCTGGCGCCGGTGATCGTCGCCAAGCTGGCCGAGATGGTGCTGGCGCTGCGCCAGCAGGGCTACACGATCGTGATGGTCGAGCAGAACTTCATCTTCGCCGCGCCGCTGGCCGATCGCTTCATCCTGATGGAGCACGGCCAGGTGATCCAGCAATTCACACAAGCCGAACTGCCCGCGCGCATGGAACGGCTGCACGAGTACCTCGGGGTCTGACGCCGCCCCACCCCCCCGCTCTTCCCTTCCTCCCCGTTCCCGATCCGACACCGGAGATACCCATGAAACACCTGAAGAAACTCGCCGCCGCCGCCGCCGTGGCCACCACCCTCGCTGCCCCGTTGACCGCCGCCCAGGCCCAGGTCTCGGGCGACGTGATCCGCATCGGCTTCATCACCGATATGTCGGGCCTGTATGCCGACATCGACGGCCCGGCCGGTGCCGAAGCGATCCGCATGGCAATTGCCGATGCCGGTGGCGCCATCGCCGGCAAGAAGATCGAAGTGCTGGTGGCCGACCACCAGAACAAGGCCGACGTCGCCGCCGCCAAGGCCCGCGAGTGGTTCGATACGCAGGGCGTGGACATGCTGGTCGGCGGCACCAACTCGGGCACGAACCTGGCGATGTCGAAGGTAGCGCTGGAGAAGAAGAAGCCGTTCTTCGCCGTCGGCGCCGCCAGTTCCGCACTGACCAATGAGCAGTGCTCGCCATACACCGTGCATTGGGCCTACGACACCGTGGCGCTGGCCAAAGGCACCGGCAATGCCGTCGTCAAGGCCGGCGGCAAGACCTGGTTCTTCCTGACTGCCGACTACGCCTTCGGCGCGCAGTTGCAGAACGATTCGTCGACGGTGGTCAAGGCCGCGGGCGGCACGATCGTCGGTGCCGTCAAGCACCCGTTGTCGGCAAGCGACTTTTCCTCGTTCCTGCTGCAAGCGCAATCGAGCAAGGCGCAGATCCTCGGCCTGGCCAACGCCGGTGGCGACACCATCAATGCCATCAAGGCGGCCAACGAGTTCGGCATCACCAAGACGATGAAGCTGGCCGGGCTGCTGATGTTCATCAACGACGTGCACTCGCTCGGCCTGAAGGCCACGCAAGGCATGTACCTGACCGACAGCTGGTACTGGAACCGCGACGCCGAAACGCGCGCCTGGGGCCGCCGCTTCTTCGAGAAGTACAAGCGCATGCCGTCGTCGATTCAGGCGGCGGACTACTCGGTGGCTCTCAACTACCTTGCCGCCGTCAAGGCCACCGGCAGCGACGACGCCGACAAGGTGCTGGCGCAGATGCGCAAGACCAAGGTCAACGACATCTTCGCCAAGGGCGGCTACATCCGCGAGGACGGCCGCATGGTCCACGACATGTACCTGATGCAGGTCAAGACGCCGGCCGAGTCGACCGAGCCGTGGGACTACTACAAGGTCGTCGAGACCTTCAAGGGCGACGCGGCCTGGACGACGAAGGCCGAGTCGAAGTGCGCGCTCTGGAAGTGATGAAGTGGAGCCCCCCGGGTAGCGACTACGCCACCCGACCCCCCGAGGGTGTCTCGGCCGCCTTGGGGCGGCCCGGCGCCGGCCTCGCAACACCCAGCGCGCCACGCCACGCCCACGCCTGATGGACATCTTCGGCATCCCGATCCAGGCCTTCCTCGGCCAGCTGTTGCTGGGCCTGGTCAACGGCTCGTTCTACGCCATGCTGAGCCTCGGCCTGGCGGTGATCTTCGGGCTGCTGGGGATCGTCAACTTCGCCCACGGCGCGCTGTACATGATCGGCGCCTACGTGGCTTACGTGGCGCTGGAGACCTTCGGCATCAGTTACTGGTGGAGCCTGCTGCTGTCGCCGCTGGTGGTGGGCGCCTTGGGCGTGGTGATCGAGCGCACGCTGCTCAAGCACCTGTACCGGATCGATCCGATCTACGGCCTGCTGCTGACCTTCGGCCTAGCGTTGATCGCCGAAGGCGTGTTCCGCGAGTACTTCGGCGTCAGCGGCCAGCAGGTGCCGGTGCCGGAACTGCTGCAGGGCGCGACCAACCTCGGCTTCATGGTGCTGCCGAACTACCGCGCCTGGGTGGTGTTCGCGTCGCTGACGGTCTGCCTGGGCACCTGGTACCTGATCGAACGCACGCGGCTGGGCGCCTACCTGCGCGCCGGCACCGAGAACCCGGCGCTGGTGCAGGCCTTCGGCATCAATGTGCCGGTGATGGTGACGCTGACCTACGGCGGTGGTGCCGCGCTGGCTGCCTTTGCCGGCGTGCTCGCCGCGCCGATCATTCAGGTGACGCCGCTGATGGGCAGCAACCTGATCATCGTGGTGTTTGCGGTGGTCGTGATCGGCGGCATGGGCTCGATCCTGGGCTCGATCCTCACCGGGCTGGCGCTTGGGTTGATCGAGGGCCTGACGAAGGTGTTCTACCCCGAGGCCTCCAACATCGTCGTCTTCGTGATCATGGCCATCGTGCTGATGATCCGGCCGGCCGGCCTGTTCGGGAAGGAGAAGTGATGTCTCCCGCGCGCATCGCCTGGATCGCCGGGTTGCTGCTGCTGGCTGCTGCGCCGTTCGTCGGCCTGTATCCGGTGTTCATGATGAAGGCGCTGTGCTTCGCGATCTTCGCCTGCGCCTTCAATCTGCTGCTCGGCTTCACCGGGCTGCTGTCGTTCGGCCATGCGGCCTATTTCGGCATGGCGGCCTACGTCACCGGCTGGATGGTGCGTTCGGCCGGGCTGACGCCCGAGCTGGGCGTGCTGGTCGGCATGCTGGCCGCGGCCGGCACCGGCCTGCTCGTCGGGCTGATTGCGATCCGCCGCCAGGGCATCTATTTCGCGATGATCACGTTGGCGATGGCGCAGATGGTCTATTTCGTCTTCCTCCAGGCGCCCTTCACCGGCGGCGAGGACGGGCTGCAAGGCGTGCCGCGCGGCAAGCTCTTCGGCCTGCTGTCGCTGGCCGACGACAGGGTGCTGTACTACGTCGTGCTGGCGGTGTTCGTGGCGGTCTTCCTCTTCATCGTGCGGGTGGTTCATTCACCGTACGGCCAGGTGCTGAAGGCGATCCGCGAGAACGAACCGCGCGCCATCTCGCTGGGCTACGACGTCGACCGCTTCAAGCTGCTGGCCTTCGTGCTGTCGAGCGCGCTGGCGGGGCTGGCGGGCTCGCTGAAGACCCTGGTGCTGGGCTTCGCGACGCTGTCGGACGCGCACTGGTCGCTGTCCGGCGAGGTGATCCTGATGACGCTGCTGGGCGGCCTGTCGACCTTCGCCGGCCCGGTCATCGGCGCGTTCACGATCATCGGCTTGCAGAACTTCCTGGCCGACCGCGTCGGCAGCTGGATCAACGTGATCATCGGCGTGATCTTCGTCGTCTGCGTGGTCGCGTTCAGGCGCGGCTTCGTCGGCGAACTGCTGGCTTGGCGCGAGCGCCGGGCGGCCAGATCCAAAGGGAACTAACCGCCCCGTTGAGCTGCACCGGCGATCGCGTCGGCGATACGGTCGAGCAGCGGCTCCGGTAAGTCGTGGCCCATCCCGGGCACCTTCTCCAGCGTGGCGTTGGAGATCTTCGCTACCAGATCGTCGGCGGCCGCGGGTGGCACCAGCGGGTCGGCAGCGCCATGCAGCACATGGGTCGGCGCGGTGATGCTTACGAGCATCGGTGAACGGTCGCCGTCCGCGGCCACCGCCGCCAGTTGCCGCATCGTGCCCGCCGGATGCCAGGAGCGCGCGACCATCGCGTACAGCCGCGCACGCAGTTCGTCGGCCGGCGCCGGGTAGGCCGGGCTGCCGATGAGGCGCAGCAGCTTCTCGAGGTACTCGACCACCGCATCGGCGCTGCGCCCGCGTGGCCGCGACAGCAGCGCCCGCTGCACCCGCAGCGCGGCTTGCGGCAGGTGGCGCGCGCCGCTGGTCGTCATCATCAGGGTCAGACTTTTCACGCGCTGCGGGTGGCGCGCGGCGATGTGCTGGGAGATCATCCCGCCCATCGAGGCGCCGCAGACATGCGCGCGCTCGAGGCCCAGTGCGTCGAGCACGCCGACCGCATCGCCCGCCATGTCGGCCAGCCCGTAAGGGGCGTGGACCGGCATGCGCACGGTGTAGCGCAGCGCAGCCAGGGCCAAGTTCGGTACGCCGAGGTGGTCGAAGTGCTGGCTCAACCCGATGTCGCGGTTGTCGATGCGGATGACGCGCAAGCCGCGCCGCACCAGCCGTTGCACCAGGCCTTCGGGCCAGCCGGTGAGCTGCATGCCCAGGCCCATCACCAGCAGCAACGGCTCGCCGCCCGGCGCACCCTGGTCGTCGACTTCGATCGCGATGCCGTTGGCTTGAAGTCTCACAGCTCGCTCAGGCCAGGCGCGCCGGTCTTGAAGAACCAGCGCCGTGCGCCCTGCGCGTCGAACGCCTTCCACTGGGCTGGGTCCTGCGCCAGGCGGTCGGCCACCGCGTACAGCGCCAACGGGTTCATGCCCATGCCGATCTGGCTGGCCTGGCCATCGATGTTCTCGGTGTGTGCCGCTGGGCCGTTCAAGCTGCACTTCCAGGCGACGATGCCGTCGGTCTTGCTGTAGATCGACGTCGTCGGGCAGCCGTGCGGCATCGCGCACGGGCTCGGCGAATAGCCACGCGAGCGCAGGAAGTTTCGCAAGGTGATCGCGGCGTATTCCCACGGCGCGCGGGCCTCCATCATCAGCAACACCGGCCCAGGGGCCGCCACCTCGGGCTCGGTGCCCGGCGCAGAACGATCGGTCATGCGGCCGATTCTCAGCCACGCTTGCGCGCGGTCGCTGGGGCCGAAGCCATAGAAGCGGCACGGGTCACCGGCTTGCGGGGCCTTGTCACTTGCGCGACAGCACCGCGCACCGTGCTGTCCACCGCCGTCTTGACCATGCTGCGCGCCAGCCGCCCGACCGTGCTGCCGACGCTGCCGACAACCTCGCGGCCGGCTTGGCGCACCACGCTTTGCAGCGTCGGGCTGTCCTCGTGCGCCGGCTCGCCCGGCCGCGGCAGCGCGCACAGGTCGTCGAAGGCGACCGTGATCGCGTCGGCCAGGTCGCGCACGTCGGGCATTGCGGCCGCATCCGCCATCAGGCCGGCGGCGCTCAGCGCAACCCGAGCAGCTGCAAGGCCACCTGGTGCGACCGGCCTTCGGGGCAGGCCAGCGTGTCCAGCACGCTCATGTGGTGGTGGCCTGGCACGGCTTCGCACAGCGTGACCCGTTGCGCGCCCCAAGCCTGCCGGATCAGCGCGTTCTGACGCTGGAACTCGCTGCTCTCGTCGCCGCCTACCAGCGCTGCCAGCCGGCCGTGGGCGGGTGCTGGCATCAGCGCCGGGCTCAGCAGGGCGGCTTCACCGCGACTGAGATTCAGGTCCTGGCGAAGAAAGGGCGCATGGCGCAGCGGCTCGAGCTCGAACACACCTGACAGGGCCAGTGCCGATTGCACCACCTGCGCCGGCAAGTCGCCTGCCACCTCGCGCCACTGGCAAGCCAGCATCATCGCCGCCAGGTGGCCGCCCGCCGAGTGGCCGGCCACGACGATGCGAGCGCGGTCACCCCCATAACGCCCGATGTGGCGGTACACCCATGCCACCGCCTGCACCAGCTGAAGCACGATGTGCTTCACGGTGACGGCAGGCGCCAGTGCGTAGTTGGGCAGCACCACGACGGCGCCGGCCTCGGCAAAGTGCGATGCCACGAAGGACTGATCCCGCTTGTTCAATGCACGCCAGTAGCCACCATGGATGTACACCAGCACCGGCGCCGGGCCGGCGCTGCGGCCGCCGCTGACCATCGGCTTGAAGATGTCCAGCGTCTCGCTGGCCGCAGCGCCATAGGCGACATCGAGCACGCAAGGCAACTCGGCGCGCGCCTGCGCCGAGCGTTCGAACCAGCTTTGCAGGATGGCGGGATGCTCCGGTATCGCCGCGCGCGCGTTGTACTGCGCGTCATACCAACTGCCGCTTCGGCGACTCATGACGGTGCTCCCATGGCAAGCGATCAGCGCGCCTCTCAGCTTCTCGGGCGCGCGGTTTGCGGGCGCGACGTTGCGCGTGGCCGCACCGGTTTGGCCGCGGCTGCGGTCTCGGGCGCTGCGGCCGCATCGCGCATCGCCGCATCGATCAAGGCGTCGGCCATCCACAGCGCGATGCGTTCGACTTCACGGTTGGGCAGGCCCCAGATGTCCTTCAGGATGATGTAGGGCTCGATGCCGTAGACGATCGACAGCGCGCGGTGCAGGCGGTCGCACACTGCAGCCGGCAGGCGCGGCGCCAGCGGTGCGATGGCGTGCTCCAGGATGCGGATGCGGTGGCCGCGCCGGTAGGGCTCTTCTTCCAGCAACCCGGCGCGTTCCAGCGCGCCCTGCTCCAGCGACAGCTGCGCGGCCGCGCGCAGTTGTGGCTCGAATTCCGTGAAGCGCGGAAAGGTGCGCTCGAACAGCTCGCGCACCCGTTCGCGGCCACTGGCGCTGTCGGACGCGATAGTGCGTACGGGGCCCAGCGATGCGTCAATGACCGCGGTGATGAGCGCGCTGCGGGTCGGAAAGTAGCGATAGGCCGTGGCGCGGGATACCGCGGAGCACACCGCCACTTCAGCCACCGACGGGATGTGGCCGTCGTGATGGATCAGCGCCATGGCGGTGTCCAGCAGCAGCTTGAAGGTGGCCGCCTTTACGCCGCGCGCCGGTGGCGCTGGCGCTTCGGTGACCTTGTGCTTGAGACGAGCCATGCGGGTATGTCCGGAGTCCTCCGGGCCACAGCCCCGCTTGTGAAGGGGTTGGCCAGCCCCCTATGATGCAACCATCTCGATTTGAGACACAAGTCTCAAAACCCTCGGGTCCAAAGAACATTGCCAACGACGCTGCCTTATGGCCGCAGCCGATTGGCAGACGCACGGAGACAAGCAGCATGCGTTTGGCCAGCTGGCGGTGGGGCGGCAAACATCACGCGGGCACGGTTTCGCCGTGTGGCCGCGAGGTAACGCCGCTGGACGTGCCGCGGCCGGACCGCGGCGCTCTCGGCCTGCTGCAGATGCTGGCCCGGCGTGAAGGCCTGCCACGCGCGACAGGGCCGCGCCTGCCGCTGGAGGCGGTGGACCTGCGCGCGCCGCTGCCGCGCCCGTTGCGCAGCATCTTCTGCGCCGGGCGCAACTACCGCGCCCATGCCGCCGAGCTGGCCACCAGTGTCTTCAGCAACAGCCTGCCCAAGGAAGACACCTGGCCCATCGTCTTCAGCAAGTTGCCCGAGTGTGTGGTCGGCCCGCGCGACGACGTGAAGCTGCCGTCGTCGCGCATCACGACGCAGATCGACTACGAAAGCGAGTTGGCGGTCGTCATCGGCACCGGCGGCCTCGACATCAGCCGCTCGCAGGCCATGGACCATGTGTTTGGCTACACCGTGGTCAACGACGTCTCGGCGCGCGACGTGCAGGTGCGCCACCAGCAGTGGGACCTGGGCAAGAGTTTCGACACCTTCTGCCCGATGGGACCGTGGATCACCAGCGCCGATGAAGTCGACGGCCGCGACGTGCGCGTGCGCGGCTGGGTCAACGGCGAGCTGCGCCAGGACGGCCGAACGCGCGACATGATCTTCGACATCGCCACGCTGATCGAGACCTGCTCGCGCGGCATCACGCTCTACCCGGGTGACGTCATCGCCACGGGCACGCCGGCCGGTGTCGGCATGGGTTTCAGCCCGCCGCGCTGGTTGCGGCATGGCGACGTCATGCGCGTCGAGATCGAAGGTCTCGGGGCCATCGAGAACCGCTTCGTCTGATGGCGCTGCACTCGATTGACCGTATGGCGGTGGAAGAAGAAGGCGAAGGCGAAGCCGTCGTCTGCGTGCATGGCCTGGGCGGCAGTTCCAACACCTTCACGCCGCTGATGCCGGTGCTGGCGCGCCACCGCGTGCTGCGCGTGGATCTGCCCGGCAGCGCACGGTCACAGGCTGCAGAAGGCGCGCTCTCGATCGACCGGTTCGTCGACGCGGTGCTGGCCGCCTGTACGCGGCTGAAGGTCGCACAAGCCCATTTCGTGGGCCACTCGATGGGCAACATCGTGCTGCAGCATCTGGCGCTGAAGGCGCCCAAGCTGGTGCGCAGCCTGGCGCTTTACGGCCCCTTGATAGCGCCGCCCGATGCGGCGCGTGCGGCATTGCGCGCGCGTGCGGCCAAGGCTCGCGGGGAAGGTGCTGCCGGCATGCACGAGATCAGCTTGGCGCTGTTGAACGCGGCGCTGTCGGCCGAGACCCGCCGCACGCAGCCGCTGGCGGTGGCCTTTGTGCGCGAGAGCCTGATGCGCCAAGGCGGCGAAGCCTATGCCCGCAGCTGCGAGGCACTGGCCGACGCCGAGCCGGCGCGCGTGGAAAACATCACCGCGCCGGTGCTGCTGGTCACGGGTGACGAAGACAGCGTGGCGCCGCCGCAGGCGGTGCGAGCGATGGCCCAGAAGCTGCACGCTGCCCGCAGCACGCGCGTGGTGGTGCTGCCGCGCTGCGGCCACTGGACGCCGATCGAGCGCCCTGCCGAATGCCAGACCGAATTGCGCGACTTCCTGTCGGCACAACGCTAGGAGACACCGACCATGGCCGACGTGCTTTACACCAACGTGCGCATCTTCGACGGCGGCGGCGAGGCGCCCTTCACCGGCGACGTGCTGGTGCAAGGCAACACCATCAGCCGCGTCGTCAAGACCGGCTACGGCCAGCGCACGCCACCGCTGGCGGGCGCGCAGGTCATCGACGGTGCAGGCGCCTTTCTGATGCCCGGCATGGTCGAGGCGCATACGCACTTCAGCTGGAACGACCAGCCCAGCCTGGACGCCATCCAGCGCATGCCTCCCGAAGAGCACATCCTGTGGTGCGCCGAGGTGGCGAAGAAGTACCTCGACATGGGCTGGACCAGCTGCGTCGGCGCGGCAGCAGCCAAGCCGCGGCTGGACGTGGTGATACGCAATGCCATCAACGACGGCACGATTCAAGGCCCTAGATTCCTGGCGGCGAGCCAGGAAATCACCGTGCCCGGCGGCCTGGGCGACACCACTGCGCCGCACCTGCCGCAGCCCGAGTTCGCCTTCGGCGCCGTCGTCAGCGGCGCCGAAGAAATGCGCCGCTGCGTGCGCATGTTTGCCAAGTACGGCGTCGATTCGCTGAAGATCAATTTGAGCGGCGAATCCATCACCGGCATGCCGGGCGAGATGAGCCAGTTCACCGAAGAAGAGATCCGTGTCTGCGTCGAAGAAGCCAAGGCCTGGGGTAAGCGCGTGGCCGCGCATGCGCGCTCGGTGTGGTCGGTGAAGCAATGCGTGAAGCAGGGCATCGAGGTCATCTACCACGCCAGCTTCACCGACGAGGAAGCGCTGGACATGCTGGAGGCGAAGAAGCTGGAGCACTTCGTGGCGCCCGGCTTGGCCTGGTTGATCAACACCAGCCACCACGCATCGAAGTGGGGCCTGACGCCCGAAGTGACGAAGAAGATGGGCTACCACCGCGAGCTGGATGCCGCCATCGAGAGCATGAAGGCGATGCGCAAGCGCGGCATCCGCATCCTGCCCGGCGGCGATTACGGGTTCGCCTGGACACCGCATGGCACGAATGCCAAGGATCTGGAGTACTTCGTCAAGTTTGTCGGCATGAGCACCATGGAAGCGCTGCTGTCGGCCACCGCCTGGGGCGGGCCGATGATGAAGATGGGCAAGAGCATCGGCTACATCCGCGAAGGCTGCCTGGCCGACCTGCTGCTCATCGACGGCGATCCGCTGGCCGACATCACGGTGCTGCAGGACAAGGCGCGCATCTTGAGCGTCATGAAAGACGGCGAGTTTCACCGCGCTCCGCCGGTGCGCGACAACCGGCCACTACGCAGCGGCGCGGCGGTCACCGTCAACCGCTGGTCTGCCTGAGGAGCGACACCATGACCGACACCCTCTTCACCAACGTCCGCATCCTCGACGGCACCGGCACGCTGCCCTACGGCGGCAGCGTGCTCGTCAGCGGCAACCGCATCAAGCAGGTCGGGCGCAGCACGGCGCCCATCACACCGAGTGGCGCCACCGTCATCGACGGCGCCGGCGCCACGCTGATGCCGGGCATGGTCGAGGCTCACACGCACATCAGCTGGAACGACGCCGCCACGCTGGCCGGCATCCAGACCATGCCGCTCGAAGAGCACGTGCTGTGGTGCGCGAAGGTGGCCAAGCGCTACCTCGAAGCGGGCTTCACGAGCTGTCTGGGTGCGGCCTGTGCCAAGCCGCGGTTGGACGTGGTGATCCGCAACGCCATCGAAAGCGGGCAAATCCCCGGGCCGCGCTACCTGGCCGCAAGCCAGGAGATCACCGTCCTCGGCGGCCTGGGTGACGAGACGCTGCCGCACCTGCCCTTCCCCGAGTTCAGCTTCGGCGTGAACGTCACCGGCGCCGAAGAGATGCGCAAGGCCGTTCGCATGTTCCTGAAGTACGGCTGCGACAGCGTCAAGCTCAACCTGTCGGGCGACAACTTCGTGCGCGGCGCCGATGCCCACACCACCTGGATGACCGACGCCGAGGTCGCCGCCGCAGCCGAGGAAGTGAAAATGCGCGGCAAGCGCATCATCGTGCATGCGCGCTCCAACGCCAGCGTCAAGCAGGCGCTGCGCCACGGCATCGATCTGATCTACCACGCCAGCTTCACCGACACCGAGTCGCTGGACATGCTGGAGGCCGTGAAGGACCGCGTCTTCGTCGTCCCCGGCATCGGCATCCTGCACGCGGTGCTGCATGAGGCCGAGGCCTTCGGAATCACGCACCAGATGGCGCTGGACTGGGGCTACCAGCAGGAGTGGGAGGCCGCGCTGGAGTCGCTGAGCAAGATGCACAAGCGCGGCATCCGCGTGCTGCCTGGCGGCGACTACGGCTTCGCCTTCAACCCGCACTTCCAGAACGCACGCGACCTCGAGTTCTTCGTCAAGTACCTGGGCTTCACGCCCATGGAAGCAATCCACGCGACCACCGTGTACGGCGGGCAGATCATGCTGCGCGGGCATGAGGTGGGTGCCGTCAAGGAAGGCTGGCTCGCCGACCTGCTGCTGGTCGATGGCGACCCGCTGGCCAACTTGTCCATCCTGCGCGACCAAAAGCGCATCCTGGCGGTGATGAAGGACGGCGTGTTTGCGAAGGCGCCGCCGCTGCGCTCCGGTTTTGGCGCCGGCTTCGGCGAGGCGGCCGGGTCGGCGGCCTGGGGACAGGCCAGGTGACACGCAACGAACGCCTCGCGACCTGGCTGCTGGTGGGCGGCCCGATCGCGGTGTTCTCGGTCTGGGCGCTGGTGGACAACACGCGCCTGTACCTGGTGACGATGCTCAACAGCCTGACGCTGGCCTCGCTGTACTTCATCGTCGCCAGCGGCTTCACGCTGGTGTTCGGCTTGATGCGCAACGTCAACCTCGCGCATGGCTCGCTGTACCTGCTGGGCGGCTATGTCGGCTACGTGGTGGCACGCGAGACCGGCTGGTGGATCATCGCGCTGGCAGCAGGGTTCCTGGCCGCGGCGCTGGCCGGCCTGCTGATCCAGGTGCTGATCCTGCGCCGCATGCAGGGGCAGGACCTGCGGCAAACGATGGTCACCATCGGCCTGTCCATCGTCATTGCCGACCTCCTGCTGTGGATCTTCACCGGGCAGGTCTACCAGATGGAAGCGCCTTCGGTCCTGCAAGGGCCCATCCGCGGCATCCCCGTCATCAATGCTTATTCGGCTTACCGGCTGAGCCTGTTGGGCTTCGGCATTGCGATCGGCATCTTCCTGTGGTGGCTGCTCAACCGCACCCGCGTGGGCACGATGATCCGGGCCGGCGTCGATGACCGCGCCATGCTGGCCGCAGCCGGGGTCAACGTGAACCTGGTGTTTGCGGTGACCTTCATGCTGGGCGCCGGGCTGGCCGGTTTTGGCGGTGTCATCGGCGCGGTGGAGTTGAGCATGGTGCCGGGTGAGGACACGCGGCTGCTGCTGGCGTCCCTGATCGTCGTCATCGTGGGCGGCATGGGCAGCGTGGTGGGTGCTGCCATCGGCGCGGCCATCCTGGGGCTGGCTGAAACCTACGGGCTGGCCTATGCGCCGACCTACAGCGTCGTGTTCACCTTTGTCATTCTGATCGTAGTGCTGGCATTCAGGCCACGCGGGATCATGGGCAGGCCGGCATGAGAGCCTCTGCATGAAAGCCTCTGCATGAGCGCCTCTGGATGAGAGCCCCCGCATGAGCGCCGCCAAGTGGCGTCGCGCCATGAACACCGGCCTGACCGGTGCGCGTGTGCGCCCGCTGATGCAAGCCTCTGCGCAGTCTGCGGCGCGGGCTGCACCGGCCGCCGCCGCCGACCCCCACGTCAACAGCGACGCCCCGCGCTGGCTCAAGTTCCTGTGGCGCACGCTCTCAGCGCGACACGTCTTCGTGCTGGCCTTCGTGCTGTTGCTGCCCTTCGTGGCCTCGCCGTTTTTCACCTACCAGGTGGCAGCCCAGTCGCTGATCTTCGGCATCATCGCTTTGTCGCTGTCGTTCCTGGCCGGCTACGGCGGCATGGTGTCGCTGGCGCAGATGTCGGTGGCCGGCATGGCCGGTTATGCGGTGGCGGCGCTGGGTGCCAGTGGCACGGCCAGCAGCCTGGGCTGGCATTGGGGCCTCGTCGTGCCGCTGGCATTGCTGATCGCAGTGGTCTTCAGCACGCTGATCGGCTGGCTGTCGGTGCGCACCGACGGCATCTACACCATCATGATCACGCTGGCCATCGGCGTGGCGTTCTATTACCTGGTGCTGCAGAACTACACCGTGTTCAACGGTTTCCAGGGTTTCCAGAAGGTTTATCCGCCGACCGTGTGGGGCATCAACTGGCGCAGTCCGATGCCGTTCTATTTCCTGTGCCTGTTCTGGGCCCTGGCCGGCTACTTCGCCATCCAGTGGCTGGTGAGAACGCCGTTCGGGATCGCGCTGCAAGGCACGCGCGACAACGCCCGGCGCATGAATTCCCTCGGCTTCAACGTCACCGCCACGCGGGTGCTGGCCTATGCGGTGTCGGGGCTGTTGGCCGGTGTCGGCGGCGTGCTGCTGGTTTGGTACAACGGCCTCATCAGCCCGGGTTCGGTAGGCACCGGTTGGCTGATCAACGTTTTGGTCATCGCCGTGCTCGGCGGCATGAAGCACCCCATCGGCGCCTTCCTGGGCGCCATCGTCTTCATCCTGTTGCAGACCTTCGCCATCGACCTGATCGACCGCGAACGTTTCAACCTCGTCATCGGTGGCGTGTTCCTCGCCATCGTTCTGTTTTCCCCCGACGGCCTGCTCGGCCTGTGGGCGAAGTTGCGCATGCACTTCGGCCCCAGCCAGGTCTTGACTTCAACCCCCAGGAGACAACCGTGAAACTGAGCAAAAGAATCTGGATCCGTTCGATGTTGTGTGCAGCCGCCGCTGCGGCCGTTTCAGGCACTGCCTTTGCACAAGGCGCGCCGCTGAAGATCGGCCTCTTGGCCACGCTGGAAGGCCCGTTTGCAGCCGGCGGTGCCGACGGCATGCGCGGCGCTGAACTCGCGCTCAGCCAGCGCGGCGGCGTGGTCGCCGGGCGCAAGATCGAGCTCATCAAGGCCAGCTCCAACGCCCAACCCGACGTGGCCGTCAACGCCACGCGCAAGCTGGTGGAGCAGGACAAGGTCGAGATCATGGTCGGCCCGCTGTCCGGCGGTGAAGGCATCGCCGTCAAGGACTACTCCAAGACGCAGCCGCAGGTCACGTTCATCAACGGCGGTTCGGGCGCACAAGCCACCACCCTGGTCAACACCAGCCCCAACTTCTTCCGCTTCAACACCGAAGGTGCGCAGTGGATGGTGGGCCTGGGCAAGGCGGCCATGGACAAGGGCTTCAAGCGCACCATGATCATCGCCGAGGACTACGCCTTCCCCTATAGCCAGGTGCAGGGCTTCATGGCCGAGTACTGCCGCCTGGGCGGCAAGGTACCGGTGAAGGCCTGGGTGCCGCTGGGCGCCAAGGACTACTCTTCCGTGATCGCACGCATCCCCAAGGACGTGGACTCGCTGCTCGTCATCCTGGGTGGCGCCGACGCGGTGAACTTCCTCACCCAGTACGAGAACGCCGGTGGCGACCTGCCGATGATGGGCGGCAGCATTACCGTCAGCCAGGACGTGCTGAACTACAAGGGCAAGCGCCGCGATTCCCTGGTCGGCACCATTTCTGCTGGCCCGGTGGCCGACAACTTTGACGGTGCCGACTGGAAGGCCTTCGTGGCCGACTACCGCAAAGCCTACCCGGTGTCCGCCGGCGGCTTCCCCAGCCCGAGCCTGTTCGCTTTTGTGTACTACACGAACATGAAAGCCGCGCTGGACGGATTGGCAGCCGTCAACGGCGACTTGAGCGGCGGCCAGGCCAAGTACCGCGAGGCCCTGTCCAAGATGGTCTTGAAGACGCCCACCGGCGATGTGCGGCTGGACAGCAACCGCCAGGCCATCGGCACCACCTTCGTCACCGAAGTGGTCAAGGACGCCCAGGGCAATTTGTCCACCAAGGTCTCGCGCAAGGTCGACAACGTCGACCAGACGCTGGGCATCAAGAAAGAAGACTTCCAGATGGGCACACGCGACGTGCCAGCCTGTCCGTGAATTTGGCCCACCCCCGGAGCGGCTTTGCCGCCTCCCCCTCAAGGGGGCAACGCCAGCGGCACGGCGGAGCCGGTTCCGCGGCGTTTGCTTGACAGCGAGTTCGACATCTCGATGGCTTCGATCAGCAACCTGAGCCCACGGCGCGCCCCAGTGGCGCGTGTGGCCGCGCCTGCGGCCAACAGGCCGCTGATGAGCGGCGACGCGCTGGTGCTCGAAGGCGTGACGCGCGCCTTCGGTGCGCTGCGTGCCGTGGACGAGGTGTCGCTGACCGTGGCTGCGGGCCAGAAGTACGCCGTGCTCGGCTCCAACGGGGCCGGCAAGACGACGCTGTTCAACGCCATCACGGGGGACTTCCCGCCCACTGCGGGAAGGATCCTGTTCTTCGGCGAGGACATCACTGCGCTGCAGCCCTATGAACGCATCCGCAAGGGGCTGCGGCGCACCTACCAATCGTCGTTGCTGTTCAAGGAATTGAGCGTGCGCGACAACCTGTTCCTGGCCGTGCGCGGCGTGGGCAACGCGCGCTTCAGCTTCTGGCGCGCGCCGGCCGCACATGCGTCGCAGCTGGCCACCGACGACATCCTGCACCGCGTGCGCCTGGACCACCTGGCGCACGAACTGGTGGGTAACCTGGCGCATGGCCAGCAGCGGCAGCTGGAGATCGGCATGGCGTTGGCCGGTGCGCCGCGCCTGATCCTGTTCGATGAACCGGCAGCCGGGCTGTCGCCGGCCGAGCGCCGCGAATTGGTGGCCTTGTTGCGCGGGCTTCCAGCCCACATGAGCTTTGTGCTGATCGAACACGACCTGGACATCGCACTGCGCGTGGTCGAGCGCGTGACGGTCATGCACAACGGGCGCGTGCTCAAACACGGCACGCCCGACGAGATTGAAAACGACGCCCAGGTGCAGGCCATCTACATGGGGGGCAAGCACTGATGGCCTGGTGGAACCGCGCCAATGAACCGGCCGCCAATCCGAAGGCGCCCAAGGCGCCGATGCTGGTTATCGAAGGCCTGGACGTCTATTACGGTCGCGCGCACGCGCTGCAGGGCGTGAGCCTGCAGCTCGCGCACGGCGTGCTGGGCATCGTCGGCCGCAACGGCATGGGCAAGACCACGCTGTGCAACGCCATCACCGGCCTGGTGCCGGCGGGTGGCAGCATCAAGCTGGCTGGTGAAGAGATCCTGGGCCTGAGCCCCAACCAGATCACGCAGCGCGGCATCGCCTACGTGCCGCAAGGACGGCGCGTGTGGCCCTCGCTCTCGGTGGACGAAACACTGAAGCTGGTGGCGCGCAAGAAGCGCGATGTCGAGCGTGTCTACACGATGTTCCCGCGCCTGGCAGAACGCAAAGGCAATGGCGGCGGGCAGTTGTCGGGCGGCGAGCAGCAGATGCTGGCCATCGGCCGCGCGCTGCTGCTCGAGCCGCGCCTGCTGGTGATGGACGAACCCACCGAAGGCCTGGCGCCGGTGATCGTCGAGCATGTCGCGCAGTCGCTGCGGACGCTGGCGGCGGAAGGTGACATCGCGATCCTGCTCATCGAGCAGAACCTGGGCGTGGCGCTGGAGGTGGCCGACAGCATCGGCGTCATGGTCAACGGCCGCATCGCGCACCTGATGCCCGCCGCGCAGCTGGCGGCGAACCGCGAGATGCAGGAGCAGCTGCTGGGTGTGAAGAGCGGCGGTCATCATGACGAGCCTGAGGAAGACGCCGCCGCCGAGCCGGCGCCATCGCCGGACGACGCGCAGCCGGTCCAGGTCTACACCGTGCAGCGCGCGTTTGGCGATGATGCGCCTTCGATGGACGACCTGGCACCGCGCACGGTGCGCGGCTACAACCGTTGGAACGCGGGCGGCGCGGCCGCGCCGGCGGCGGACATCGCGCGCGACGCGCCTGCGCCAGCAGCCATGCCGGCCGTCATACCGTCATCAGCGGCGGCCAAGGTGCTGGAGTTCCCGGTGGCCGCCACCAGCGGCCGCGCCGCCTACGTGGCCGGCACCTTCGACACCAAGGCGCGTGAACTCTTCTTCCTGCGCCAGTGCCTGGAGAAGCTCGGCCTGCGCGTCGTCACCGTCGACTTGTCGACCAGCGGCAAACCCTCGCCGGCCAGCGTGCACCCGCGCGAAGTCGCGCGCCATCACCCGGGTGGTGAGGCGGCCGTGTTCAGTGGCGACCGCGGCAGTGCCGTCACCGGCATGGCACTGGCTTTCGAACACTATGTGCGCACGCGGCGCGACCTGGGCGGCATCATCTCTGCCGGTGGTTCGGGTGGCACCTCGCTGGCCACACCCGGCATGCGTGCGCTGCCCATCGGCGTGCCCAAGGTCATGGTGTCCACCATGGCCAGCGGCGACACGCGGCCCTATGTAGGCCCGAGCGACATCTGCATGATGTACAGCGTGACCGACGTGCAGGGCATCAACCGCATCAGCGAGAAAGTGCTGGCCAACGCCGCGCATGCGCTGGCAGGCATGGTGATGCACCCACCGGCCACCAGCGCCATCACCAGGCCGGCGCTGGGGCTGACGATGTTCGGCGTCACCACGACCTGCGTGCAGTCGGTGACCAAGCGGCTGCAGGACGAATTCGACTGCCTCGTCTTCCACGCCACGGGTGTGGGCGGGCAGAGCATGGAAAAGCTGGTGGAGTCCCACTTGCTCGCTGGGGTGATCGACGTCAGCACCACCGAAATTGCCGACGAGATCGGCGGTGGCGTGCTCTCTGCCGGCGCGACGCGCCTGGATGTCTTCGCTCAACATGCCCTGCCCTATGTGGGCAGCTGCGGCGCGCTCGACATGGTGAACTTCGGCGGCTGGGACAGCGTGCCCGAACGCTTTCGCGCCCGCAAGCTGTACCGCCACAACCCGACGGTGACACTGATGCGCACCACGGTCGAAGAGAACCGCGCCATCGGCGAATTCATTGCCGGCAAGCTCAATGCGATGAAGGGGCCGGTGCGTTTCCTCATCCCCGAAGGCGGGGTCTCGGCGATCGACAAGCCCGGCCAGCCCTTCCACGACCCCGACGCGGACAGGATGCTCTTCAGCACGCTGGAGCAGCATTTCCGCGCCGGCCCAGATCGGAAGCTGGTCAGGCTACCGCACCACATCAACGACGAAGCCTTTGCCGACGCATTGGTGGCCGCGTGGCGCGACGTGCAGCGCGTGGCTGCCGGCGCGCGGCGTGCGTGAACCCGGACAACACGACAAGCCATGGCCCGCATTCCCCGCCAAACCCTGCTCGAGCGCTTCCGCGCCAAGATCGCCGCCGGCCGCCCCCTCATCGGTGGCGGCGCCGGCACCGGTCTGTCCGCCAAATGCGAAGAAGCCGGCGGCATCGACCTCATCGTGATTTACAACTCCGGCCGTTACCGCATGGCCGGGCGCGGCTCACTGGCCGGTCTGATGGCCTACGGCAACGCGAACGAGATCGTCTGCGAGATGGCCACTGAGGTGTTGCCCGTGGTCAAGCACACCCCCGTGCTGGCGGGGGTGAACGGCACCGACCCGTTCATGATCCCCGACCAGTTCCTGCGTCGCCTCATCGACCTGGGCTTCAGCGGCGTGCAGAACTTCCCCACCGTGGGTCTGATCGACGGCAACTTCCGCGCGAACCTGGAAGAAACCGGCATGAGCTACACGCTGGAAGTGGATCTGATCCGCTTGGCGCATGCCATGGAGCTGCTCACCACGCCTTACGTGTTCAGCGAACAGAACGCGCGTGACATGGCCACGGCGGGCGCCGACATCGTGGTCTGCCACCTCGGCCTGACGACAGGCGGCAGCATCGGCGCCGACACGGCGTTGAAGCTGTCCGACTGCGTGACCCCCATCAACGCCTGGGCTGCGGCGGCGCGTGCCGTCAACCCTGACGTCATCGTGCTGTGCCACGGCGGCCCCATCGCCACGCCGGACGATGCGACCTACATCCTCAAGCACTGCCCCGCTTGTGACGGCTTTTATGGCGCCAGCTCGATGGAGCGCCTGCCGACCGAGGTGGCGCTGACCGAGACGACACGGCGATTCGTTGCCATCACCCGATAAAGACCTGCTGGAGACCACCCCATGACTGGCGCTGAATTTGGCAGTTTCATCCTCGGCCTTATCGTCGTTGCGATCGTCATCGCCATCGGCGTGTGGCTGCTGCACTGGCTCTATTTGCGCAGTTCCAAGGAGCGTGCTTTTGTGCGTACCGGAATGGGCGGGCAGAAGGTGGTGTTGGACGGCGGCGCCTTTGTGCTGCCCATCGTGCACGACGTGATCCCGGTCAACATGAACACGCTGCGGCTGGAAGTTATGCGCGGCCGCGACAAGGCGCTGATCACCAAGGACCGCATGCGCGTGGACGTGATTGCCGAGTTTTATGTGCGCGTGGCGGCCACGCCTGTGGCCGTGGCCACCGCTGCACAGACGCTGGGCCTGCGCACCATGGAACCCGCGCAACTGAAGGAACTGGTCGAAGGCAAGTTCGTCGACGCGCTGCGCACCGCAGCAGCCGAGATGACGATGGAAGAGCTGCACGAAAAGCGCGGCAGTTTCATCAAGCGCGTGCGCGAATCGGTGGCCGAAGACCTGACCAAGAACGGCCTGGAGTTGGAGGCTGCCTCGTTGACGCAGCTGGACCAGACCGGCATGGAGTACTTCAACCCCAGCAACGCTTTCGACGCCGAAGGCCTGACGCGCCTGACCGAACAGATCGAGCACCGCAAGAAGCAGCGCAACGATGTCGAGCAGGACACCCTGATAGCCATCCGCAACAAGAACCTGGAAGCCGAAAAGCTCAGCCTGGGCATCGACCGCGAAAGTGAATACGCGCGGCTGACGCAGCAGCGCGAAGTCGAGATCGCGCGTGCCCGCCAGCGTGCCGAGGTCAGCACCGAACGCGCGCAACGCGAACAAGAGTCCGAAGGCGCGCAGATCAGCGCCAAACAAACCATCGAGACCGCGCGCATCCGTGCCGACCAGACGCTGGAACAAGACCGCATCGGCAAGGAACGCGCGATTCAAAGCGCCGAGATAGAACGCCGCATGTCGCTGGAGCTGGCCGAGCAGCAGCGCGCCATTGCGGTGGCGCGCGAGAGCAAGGCGCAAAGCGAGGCGCAGGCCGAAGCTGAGATTGCACGTGCCCAGGCGGTGTCGGCCGAAGAGAAGGTGTTCACTGCACGCGAAGTGGAGATGGCCGAACGCAAGAAGTCCATCGACCTGATCGGCGCAGCGCAGTCCGCCGAGCGCGAGGCGCTGCGCTTGACCAGCGCCGCCGCTGCTGAACGATCGGCCAGCGCCGACCGGGGCGCGGCCATCGTGGCGCAGGCCACCGCCGATGCCGACGCCGACAAGATCCGCACTCTCGCCAGCCGCTTGCGCGCCGAGATGGAAGCCGAGTCATTGCGCGGCATGAACGAGGCCCACAACATGCTGTCGGCCGATGCCCGCGCTTCAGCGCTGCGCATGCGGCTGGTCGAAAAGGCCGAAGCCATCATCCGCGAATCAGTGCGGCCGATGGAGCGCATCGAGGGCATCAAAATCCTGCATGTCGACGGCCTGGGCGGTGGTGGCGGCGGCCACAACGGCATCGGCGACGGCAACGGCGGCGGCTTTGCCGACGGTGTGGTGAATTCCGCGCTGCGCTTCCGTGCGCAGGCGCCGCTGGTGGACCAGTTGCTGAGGGAAATCGGTCTGGACGGCGGCGACCTGGGCCGCATCACGGCCGGGCTCACCAGCACGCACGCGCTGCCGCCCGCCGCACCGCCCAGCAAGGACTAGCCTGTGATCAGGGTCTACGTCTCCACCGTCATCGACGCCAGCGCCGACAACGTCTGGCAGCGCATCCGCGACTTCAACGCGCTGCCGCTGTGGCACCCGGCCATTGCCGACAGCCGCATCGAGAACAACGAGCCCAGCGACCGAGTCGGCTGCATCCGGCACTTCCACACCCGCGACGGCGGCATGATCCGCGAGCGGCTGCTGGGCCTCTCGGACTACGACTACAGCTGCAGTTACGAGATCCTGGAAAGCCCGATGGGCGTGGACAACTACGTGGCGACGATGAAACTTACGCCCATCACCGATGGCAACCGCAGCTTTGCCGAGTGGAGCGCCGAATTCGATTGCGCCGAGGGCCGTGAACGTGAGCTGACCGAGACCATCGGCGGTGGCGTTTTTCAAGGCGGCTTGGACGCGCTGAAGCGCCACTTTGGCAAGCGTTGATGACGGCGCCGGCCCGTTGCCGTCATCGCACTCTGAAGCTCAACCCCCCGCGGAGATTCCAATGTTGAAGAAGCTACTTTTGTTGTTGACGTTTTCCTTCGCCAGTTCGGTGGCCCTGGCCACGGAGCCCATGAAGCTGCCGCCCCTAAAGAAACTGCCCACGGTTCAAAAGATCATCGATGAACACCTGGACGCGCTGAACAAGTGCGACTGGAACCGTTTGATGGCGCAGTACCCGAATGATGTCGAGATCCACCTGCCTGACGGTGTGGTGATCAAGGGCCGCGCAAAAACCGGTGACCTCTTTGCCGGTTTCTGCAAAGGCCGTCCCGACGGTCTGAAGGGCCTGAAGTTCACTGCCGAAAGTTCCTTTGTGGTCGGCAACACCATCAATGTGATGTGGCGCGCCGAGGCTGATTTTCTGAGCGAACCGTACAAGGGCTCCGACGCCTACGTCACCCGCGACGGCTTGATGGCAGCGCAGGTCACGACCTTCGACGGCAGCAAGCTCAAGTTCAAGAAGTAGCCGGGAATCCTGGGTCGATGCTCCAGAGAGTTGTTCGCAGCACCATCATCGACGCGCCGATCGACCGCGTCTGGGCGGTGCTGCGCGACTTCAACAGCCACGACCGGTGGCATGCGGTGGTCGAGCAAAGTCATATCGACGGCAACGAGCGCAGCGACCAGGTCGGCTGCGTGCGCAGCTTCACGCTGAAAGATGGCAACCGCATCCGCGAGCAGTTGCTGACGCTGGACGACCGCGAGCACAAGAGCACCTACTGCATCGTCGAAGCCACCGTGCCGTTGCAACGTTATGTGGCAAAGGTGACGCTCAAGCCGGTGACCGACAGCAACCGCACCTTCTGGCATTGGGAAAGCTCGTTCGCCACACCACCCGGCATGGAACGCGAACTGCGCGAGATGGTGGCCACCGGCGTCTACGAAGCCGGCTTCGAGAACCTGCGCCGCCACTTGCGCGTCGGCGCTGATTTGCGTTCGCCTGGCAGCCAGCCCCTGCCCACGGCCTTGCCTGTGGCGGCACGCCGCGTGGTGGTGGCGCGTTACGGCGGGCCCGAGGTGCTGCTGGCCGAAAACGCTGAAACCGCGGCCCCCGGTCCCGGCGAGGTGCGCATCCGCCAGCGTGCCATTGGCGTGAACTACTTCGACGTTTACCTGCGCAAAGGCTGGATCCCGACCATGCTGCCCACACCCGGCACACCGGGCATGGAAGCAGCAGGCACGGTGATCGACGTTGGCCCTGGTGTCACGGACTTGATGGCGGGCGACCGCGTTGCGTATCTGGGCCCGGTGCCCGGGGCCTATTGCAGCGTGCGCAGTGTGCCTGCGGCTTGGCTGGTTCGCCTGCCACCCGAGGTGGAAGAAGACACCGCGGCAGCGCTGCTGCTCAAGGGCCTGACGGCCGACATGCTGTTGCGCGATCTGGGCCGAGTCGACCGCGGCGCGCGGGTGCTGCTGCATGCAGCAGCGGGTGGCGTTGGTTTGCTCGCGGCTTCGTGGGCGCGCCGCCTGGGTGCCACCGTGGTGGGCACGGTCAGCAACGAAGACAAAGCCCGCGTGGCGCGCGCGCATGGCTGCCAGCACGTCATCGTCACGCGCGACTACCGCTTTGCAGATGAGGTGCAGCGCGCGGTCGGCGGCGCCGATCTCATCATCGACGGCTTGGGCGACGCGGCACGCGAAGAGAACTTCGCAGCCCTGGCGCCCTGCGGCCACTGGGTCAGCCTGGGCCAGGCCAGCGGTGCGCTGCAGCCCATCAGCCCCGAGCGGCTGGTGCAGAAGTCCGCCACCTTCTCGCGCCCGGTGATCTTTGCCTACTTGACCGCACCGGGCCAGCTGGCCCAGCGCACCCAGCGCTTGTGGGCCGCGCTGGCCGACGGCAGCATCCACAAGCCCACGGTCGAGCGCTACACGCTGGACGCGGCGGCCCAGGCCCATGCGCGACTGGAATCGCGCCAGTCCATTGGCCCGCTCATCCTGGTGACCTGAACAGGCCAGGCAGACCCATGATCCACGGGATGAACCACTTCACCATCACGGCTGAGAACCGTGAGGCGACACTCGGCTTCTACTGCGGTCTGCTCGGCCTGCAAGAGGGCCAGCGGCCCGCGCTGGGCTTCCCGGGCGCCTGGCTCTATGCCGAAGGCAGCGCGCAGGCCGTGCTGCACATCTACTGGGACCGGCCCATGCCCAGCGGCCGCACCGGCGTCATCGACCACATGGCCTTCACGGCCAGTGGCCTGAAGGCGGTGAAGGCGCGCTTTGACGCGGCGGGCGTGACGTACGACTTGCGCCAGCAGGCCGGCGCCGGCACCTGGCAACTCTTCAGCTCCGACCCCAATGGCGCCAAGGTGGAACTGGACTTCGACCCGACGGAGACTCTATAGCGCCGTCGCCTCGCGGCGGGCGCTTTGGGGTTTCGAGCCCCAACCCGCGCTGTGGTGCGCGCGATGGCGTCGGCCAAACGCTCGCGCAGCTCGGCTGGCGGGTCATGCCCTGGTCGTCGGCCCAATGGCGATGCCGTTGGCTTGAACCCTTACAGCGCGCTCAGGCCAGGCGCGCCGGTCTTGAAGAACCAGCGCCGTGCGCCCTGCGCGTCGAACGGCTTCCACTGGGCCGGGTTCTGCGCCAGGCGGTCGACCACCGCGTACAGCGCCAACGGGTTCATGCCCATGCCGATGTGGCTGGCCTGGACCTCGATGTTCTCGGTGTATGCCGCTGGGCCGTTCAAGCTGCACTTCCAGGCGACGATGCCGTCGCTCTTGCTGTAGATCGACGTCGTCGGGCAGCCGGGTGGTGTGGCGATCTGCCGGCGCAGCGCGGGGTCGTCCGTCTTCTGGCCGCTGAGCAGTTCGTACAAGCGCCAGGCGTTGGTGGCGCGCGCCGGGCCGGTGAACGGCGTGCCCAGCGTGACCACGCAGCGAGCGTGCTCGGCAAACTCCTTGGCCATCTCGCGGGCGTAGATGCCGCCCAGGCTCCAGCCGACGAAGCTGATCTTCTCGCGGTGCCGCGCGGCGACATCGCGCACGAGGGCACGGCAGGCCTCGAGCACGCCGTCGCGCGGGCCGAGGTTCAAGCCCTGCTTCCAGGCCTGCGGGCTATAGCCGCGCGAGCGCAGGAAGTTGCGCAAGGTGATCGTGGTCAGGTCGGACGCCCCAAGCCCGGGAAACACGATCACCGGATGCCCGTCGCCAACAGGAAGCCGCGCCAACCAGGGCGTGGCGGCCAGCATCGCGGCGTATTCCCACGGCGCGCGGGCCTCCATCATCAGCAACAGCGGCCCAGGGGCCGCCACCTCGGGCTCGGTGCCCGGCGCAGAACGATCGGTCATGCGGCCGATTCTCAGCCGCGCTTGCGCGCTGTCGCTGGGCCCGAATCCCTGGAAGCTGCACGGGTCACCGGCTTGCGGGGCCTTGTCACTTGCGCGACAGCACCGCGCACCGTGCTGTCCACCGCCGTCTTGACCATGCTGCGCGCCAGCCGCCCGACCGTGCTGCCGACGCTGCCGACAACCTCGCGGCCGGCTTGGCGCACCACGCTTTGCAGCGTCGGGGTGTCCTCGTGCGCCGGCTCGCCCGGCCGCGGCAGCGCGCACAGGTCGTCGAAGGCGACCGTGATCGCGTCGGCCAGGTCGCGCACGTCGGGCATTGCGGCCGCATCCGCCATCAGGCCGAAGTCGAGGTTCTGGTCGTAGCTCTGCACGGTGATATTGAGTGCAATCCCGTGCACGATGATCGAGGTCGGGTAGTTGGTGATCATCTTCGCGCCCGCCAGATAAAGCGGCACCGGCGGCCCGGGCACGTTGCTGATGACGACGTTGGCGACCTGCGGGATGCGGTCCGCCACCTTGGCCTTGCCGTACAGCGCGGTCACCGCTTCCATCAGCCAGGGCAGGCCGAGCGACGGAAAGTCGGTCGGCAGGATGCTCTTCAGGCTGCTCATCGTGCCCTTCATAGCCGCACTGGCGGCCATCACGTAAGCCAGCCGTTTGGCAGGGTCGGCGATGTGCGTGCCCAGGCTGATCAGGCTCATCGAGGCCTGGTTGCCGGAGGATGTGTCGCCCCCTTTCGAGTTCACGCGCAGCGAGATCGGCACCGCCGCGATCAGGCTTTTCTTGGGCAGGTTGCGGTGCTTGCCGAACCAGCGCCGCAGCGCGCCGCTGCACACCGCCAGCACCATGTCGTTGATCGTGGCCCCGTGCGCGCGGCCCACTTCCTTGAGCTCGGCCAGCGGCAACGACACGCAGGCAAAGGCGCGGCCATCGGTGACGCTGGCGTTGAGCACCGTGCGCGGCGCCAGCGTCAGGTTGCTCGGCCCCTTCTTGCCACCGAGCAGGGCCGTGCCCGCCGCCGCCTTGGCCGCGGCGTCCTTCAGCGTGCCGACGGTCGAAGGCAGGTCGCGCACGATGCTGGCCACCTTTTGCGCCTGCGAGCCGATCACGCCGCGCAGCATCTCGGTCATCTCGAGCTTGAAGATCCTGGTGCGGCCCGAGGGATGCGCCTCGATCGCCCGGGGCACTGGTGTCACGTCGAGGATCGCATTGGCCAGCGCCACCGCCGCCTGGCCGTCGACCGCGGCGTGGTGCAGTTGTGAGTACATCCCGACCCGCTTGCGGCCCTCGGCGGACGGCGCCAGGGCTTCGAAGACGTGGAACTTCCACAGCGGCTTCCTGCGGTCCAGCAGCACGGTGTGCAGCCGGCTGACCTCGGCCTCCAGCTCGGGCCAGCCGTCACCCACCTTGGCCGACGTCGGCAGCTTGATCTCGACGATGTGCGCGTTCAGGTCCGGGTCGGCATCGACCCACGCCGGGTTGGCCAGGTTCAGCGGCATCCACCACAAACGCCGGCGCAGCACGCCGGCCACCGGCAGCCGCTGTGCGATGTGCTTTCGCAAAGCGGTGACGAACTTGCCCTTGTAGCCGGCCGGCAACTCGAAGACATGCAGCGCGCCGACATGCATCGGCATCTGGGGCGTCTCCAGGTACAGGAAGGTCGCGTCCAGTCCGGAAAGCTGCTTCATGTGCGGCATGCTAGGCGCAGGACCGCTGCGCGGTGCTGCGGTCTGACCCTAGGAAACCGCTGCGACGCGGGGCGCGCCGCTACCATTGGCTGATGGCTTCAACCGCGTCGTGGACCCTTCGTGCAGCGGGCATCGGCCTGGCCGCGCTGGCGGCTTTCGGCACATGCGCGGCGGCGCCGGCGGTCTGGCTGGTCACCCTGATGGACGGCGAGGCGGTGGTGGTCGATGGCCTGCGCCGCATCGTGGCAGCGCCCGGGCTTGAACTGGGCAGTGGTGCATTGATCGAGACCGGCGAGTCGACCGCACTCGTCCGCCTCGAAGGCCCCGAGCAGAGCAGCATCGACCTCGGCCCCGCCACGCGCGTGATGCTGTCGCCGCCGGCGCAGGCCTCGCGCGGCGGGCGGGTGCCGGTGCTGTACCTGTTGCAAGGCTGGGCGAAGTTGACGAGCCGCACTAGCGCGGGCTCGGCCGGCTTGGCGGGTTTTGCCGCGCCTGGGCTGGACGGTGGGCCCGTCAACGGCGCGCTGGTGCTGCGGGTGGCGGCCGGCGAGCAGAGCCTGTTCGCCGAGACCGCGCGCCTGGACGTCCACGAAAGGCGTACCGGCGGGCCCGTCCTGAAGCTGGTGCCGGGCCAGTTCTACCGTGGCGATGGCAACAAACCCGGCAGCGTCACCCCGCGCCCCGACCCGGCTTGGTTGAAAGACCTGCCGCGAGCCTTTCGCGACACCATTCCGCTGCGCGCCGCGAGCTTCAAGGACCGACCGGCCACGCCGGTCGTTCTGCCTGGCCCGAGCTACGAGCAGTTGGCCCAGTGGCTGGCCGCCGAGCCCTACGTACGGCGCGATTTCACCCAACGTTTTGCACCGCTGCTGCGTGACCCGGCCTTTCGCCGTGGCGTGCAGCAGCGCCTGAACGCCCATCCCGAGTGGGCTACCGTGCTCTACCCGCCCAAGGACCCCACCCGATGAAGCTGCTTGCCAAGTTCAACCTGCTGTTCCTGGTGGTGATGCTGATCGGCCTGCTGATCAGCGGTGCGATCGGCCGCAACCTGCTCCAGGCCAACGCCCAGGAAGAGGTGCTCAACAACGCGCGGCTGCTGATGGAAAAGGCGGTGGCCGTGCGCAGCTATACGTCGGGCCAGATCACCAAGCTGCTCGAAACGCAGATGAAGTACGAGTTCCTGCCGCAGAGCGTGCCCAGCTACTCGGCGGTCGAGGTGCTGAACTCGCTGCAGTCCAAGTACCCGCAGTTCTCGTACAAGGAGGCCACCCTCAACCCCACCAACCCGCGCGACCGCGCTGTCGGCTGGGAGGTCGACATCGTGAGCCAGTTCCGCAGCAACAGCGAGATGACGGAGACAGTGGGTCAGCGCGACACGCCGACCGGCCCCGCCCTTTTCATCGCGCGGCCGCTGCGCATCACCAACCCGGCGTGCCTGCAATGCCACAGCAGCGTGGAGGCAGCGCCGAAGACGATGGTCGACCGCTACGGCCCAGCCAATGGCTTCGGCTGGCAGTTGAACGAGGTGATCGGCGCGCAGATCATCTCGGTGCCGATGACGCTGCCGCTGGCGCGCGCCGAGCGGTCGTTCAACGTCTTCATTGCGTCGCAGGTGGGCGTGTTCGTGGCCGTGGGCATCGCGCTGAACCTGATGATCTGGTTCGTGATCGTGCGCCCCGTCACCAAGCTCTCGGCACTGGCCGACCGCGTCAGCCAGGGCGAGATGGACGCGCCGGAGTTCGCCGTCAAGAGCAAGGACGAGATCGGCACCCTGGCCGAGTCGTTCAACCGGATGCGAACGAGCGTGGTGCAGGCCATGCGGATGCTGGACACATGAGACCACCCCGTAGCGGCCTTCGGCCGCCTCCCCTCAAGGGGCCGCGCCTGCGGCCCGGCAACGCCGGCTCCGCGGCCCGTGCTGGCACGCGCCTTTCGTCGTGACACATCCCGAACGGCTCGGCAAGTACCAGGTCACGGGCGTCCTCGGCGAGGGCGCGATGGGCGTGGTCTACAAAGGTTTCGACCCCGGCATCCAGCGCGTGGTGGCGCTGAAGACGGTGCGCCGGCAGTTGCTGGACAGCAGCGAATATGGCGCCTCGATGCTGGCGCGCTTTCGCAACGAGGCCCAGGCAGCCGGGCGGCTGGCGCATCCGGGCATCGTGGCGGTCTACGACTTCGGCGACGAAGCCGACGTGGCCTTCATCGCGATGGAGTATGTCGAGGGCAACACCCTCGAGCGCTACGTCGCCAGCCAGGTCCGCTTCACCGAAGAAGACGTGGTCAGCGTGGTGGCGCAGTTGCTCGACGCGCTCGAACACGCGCACGGCCACGGCGTGTGGCACCGCGACATCAAGCCGGCCAACCTGCTGATGACCCGCCAGGGCCTGCTCAAGGTGGCTGACTTCGGCATCGCACGCATCGAGTCGGCCGGGCTGACGCAGGCCACCAGCGTGATCGGCACGCCGAGCTACATGGCACCGGAGCAGTTCCTCGGCCTGTCCATCGATCGGCGCGTCGACATCTACGGCGCCGGGGTGCTGCTGTACCAATTGCTGGTTGGGCGGCCGCCGTTCGTGGGCAGCAGCGAATCGCTGTCGTACCGGGTGGTCCACGAGGCGCCGGTGCTGCCGTCGGCGGTGCTGGGCAGCACCTGCGGCACGACCTTCGATTCGCTGCTGGCGGTGGCGCTGTCGAAAGACCCGCAGCGGCGCTACCCGACCGCGGCCGCGTTCAAGCGGGCACTGACGGCCATCGTCGGCCGGCCGGTGGCCGCCACGGTGTCGGACGCGACGGTGATTGCCCTGCCAGCGCGTGGCGCGGCCGCCGCCGTGGGTGCGGTGCGCATGGCGCCGTCGACGGCTGGCAGCGGCGGGGCGACGGCCTGGCAGCCGTCGGTGCTGGCCGAGATCGAACACACCCTCGCCCGCTATGTCGGCCCGCTGGCGGCCGTGCTGGTGCGGCGCACCGCGCGCGAGTGCACCGACCTGCCGTCGCTGTACGCCAAGCTGGCCGAGCAGGTGTCGAACCCGGCAGCACGCGAAGCCTTCCTGACCCAGGCCGCAAAGAAGGCCCATGCCAGTAGCCATGGCAACAGCCACGGCAGCACCACGCGCTCGGCCGGCGGCAGTGCCGGCCCACGTAACACGGCGAGCGGCACCATGATCACCAGCGGCAACCCGAGCATCGCTGGCGCGCCACTGAGCGACGCGCTGGTCGCACAGAGCACCAAGCTGCTGGCCGCGCAGGTCGGGCCGATCGCCAGCGTCGTCGTCAAGCGCGCCATGGCGCGCACGTCGCAGCGCGACCTGTTCTTCAACGCCCTGCTCGACGCGGTGCCCGATGCAGCCAAGCGCGAAAAACTGCGCGGCGAACTGGCCCGATTGACTTGAACCACCCCCGGAGAGCCTTCGGCGCTGCCCCCTCAACGGGGCGACGCTGACAGCCCGGCAGAGCCGGATCTGCGGCGTCTGCTTGAAGTGACCGGCTGGCCTCAGCGGCCGGAGAGCGCGGTCCAGGCCAGGATGGCGCCGATCAGAGCGGGTTGGTGCAGCATGTAGAAACTCAGCGACCAGCGGCCCAGCGCGGCCAGCGGTCGAAGCGCCGCGGGCAGCCCGCCGCCCAGCAACTCGGGCCGCTGCCGCAGCAGCCACTGCCCGGCCGCCAACCCCCACAGCACCACGCCGAGCCAAGGCAACAGCGGCACGTAGTCTTCGGTGACGGGTTTGAAGGTGACCAAGCCGACCCAGTTTGTCCACCGGCTGTCGAACACCGGGTGCCGCCACAGCCACGGCAGCAACAAGGATGCCGCACCCAGCAGCCACAGGCCTGTGCGCAGCGGTGCGGCGAGCCGCGCAACGACCAGCATGACGGCAATGCCGTGCAGCACGCCGAAGCTGATCCAGCTGCGCGGAAACATGAATGCCGAACCGAGGCTGACCAACAGCGCGCAGACCGCTACCTGCGCCCAGCGCTTCCAGAAGCTCGGCCAGCTCTGCCCGGCGTGCAGCGCCGCCGCCAGCGACAGGCCGGCGCAGAACAGGAACAGGCTGACGATGCAGCTGCGCTGCACGGTCCACAGCGGGTCGATGTAGAAGTTCTGCTTCGGCAGCAGCAGGCCGAAGTGGTTGAGGTCGAATGCGAAGTGGAAGCACGCCATCCAGACGATCGCCACACCGCGCAATGCATCCAGGCGGTCGAAGCGATTCGAACCATGCACGGCGCTCAATCGGTCTTCTCGAAGACGTCGGTGAAGCGCTGGCCGTCCCACGCGTAAAGCAGGTAGGCCGCGTGCAGGCAGCCGCTGGCACCGCGCGGGCGGTACAGGCCCACGCACTGGCCGCGTGCGTGGCGCACGCTGCGGTAAGCAACACCCGCCGAGCCGGCCTTGTGCAGCGCCGCGCCGAGCGAGCGGGCGGCGCCGTAGTCATCGCGGTCGAAGACGGCAGCGCCCGCGACGCCCGGTGGGCGCAGGTCGTGCAGCCGGGCATCGATGGCGACCTGGTACAGACGCATCGACAGGTGCAGCGGGCCCTCGTTCGTGGCGGCCAGAAAACGGGCATGGTGGTGGCGCGTTTCGGCCATTGCCGTGGTGCGCTCCCTGGCGGCGTAGAACACACCGTAATCGCCCGCCGAGAAGCGGCTGCCGAGCACATTGAGGTGCGTAAAGGCGGCCATGATCGGCCCGCTGCCCGGGCCAAAGATGCGCTCGTCGCGCGGCACGCGTTCGATCTGGCCGAGCTCGTCGCGGGCGCGCTCGTTGCTCAGCGATTCGAGGGCGATCAGCGCGTCGAAGTCGGCGGCGTGGGCCACCCGGTCGAACAGGTTCACGGCCGGGTAGCGGGTGGGCACGATCCGGCAGGCCCGCTGCCAGCGCACGCGGCGAATATCGATGCCGGCCGCGACGCCCGCTGCCGCGTCAACGGTGCTCAGGACCAGCCGCCACCGCGCACGCCGTCGAGATAGCGGCGCACGAGGTTCAGGTCGCTGACGTTGCCCCCGAGCATGCGCTGCAACGCGCTGCCGCCGCCGAACGGCGCCGCGCTGTTCGGCCGCCGCACCCAGCCGTCGGCCGCGGCAGCGTCGGGCAGCAGGATCTGCAGGCTCTTCCAGATGCCGAGCAGGTTCGACAAACGCTCCAGCGTGTCGCGCGGCAGGCTGGCTTTCTCGGGCTGCTTGCGCCACGCGAAGTAGGTCGAGCGGGGCGGCTGGCCCAGCAGCACGAGCTGCTCGTCGACCGACAAACCCCAGGCCTGGGAAATGCGCTCGAAGGCGCGCAGGCCGGCGGCCGCCATCGCGGGCAGGCTGGGCGGCGTCGCAGCGGCCCGTTCAGGGGACAACACGGCACTCATGGACCACGCTCCGGTGAGCGTCCTGCACAGGACTGTGCAGGCATATTAGTCCGGTTCAGGACTACTGTGCAAGCTGCATCCTGGTCCAGACCGGGGGCTTGGACCGCTGTTCACCCGTCCTGCCGCTGTACCAGCGCGCGGCGCACGCCGGCGTTGATCACCCGCAACTCGGCCAGCAGGCTGTCGATGCCGGCGCGCTTGGCCTCCAGCTCGCGGATGGCGTTGTCGGTGCGCGTGGCAACGAACTTCAACTGCTGCACGCGGCCTTCGCCATGCGCGCCATAGAGGTCCAGGTAGTGCTTGATTTCGGCCAGCGTGGCGCCGATGGCCTTGCTGCGCAGGATCAGCGCCAGCCGCGCGCGGTCGCGCCGGGTGTAGATGCGCGCGCCGTTGATGCGCCGCGGCGCCAGCAACGCCTTGTCTTCGTAGAACCGGATAGTGCGCGCCGTGATGCCGAAGTCCCGGCAGAGTTCGGTGATGCCGAACAACTCGTCGCCCGGCGCCTCGTGGTGGGCCGCAACCGCCTCGTGCGCCGAGGCCACCGCCTTGCGCCCGGAAGCCGCGCGCCGAGTCGCCATCAGCCGCCAACTCCAAGCAGACGCCGTGCATCCGGCTCTGCCGGGCCGCCGGCGTCGGCCCCCTGGGGGGGCAGCGCCGCAGGCGCTCCGGGGGGGGTCATACGACGCGCTGCAGCTTCAGCGCAACGCTCATGTCGCCCGAGACCTTGAACTTGCCCATCATGAAGCCGGTGGTCGGCTCGAGCTCGCCCGTCATCAGCGCGGCCAGGTTCTCGAGCGTGATGGCTATGGTGCAGTCGGCCTCGCGGTCGGTGTTGTCTACCGTGTTCGGCAACGCTTTGGCGTCGATGACGACAACGCCGTCGGCGCCGCAGTCGAACTTCAGCACGGCGTCCAGGCCGCTGGCGGCGCCCACCTTCGTGCGCAGGGTCTCGGTGCAGGTTTGCAGATCCATCATATCGACTCCCAGTGAGGTTTCAGCCGATCGTATCGGCGGCGGACACCCACGCCATGCTCGCAATTACCGATACGGCATCGGGTTGACGTTAACGTCAACTGATTGCCTAATCAGGCAATGCAGCCCGCCCACCCGCCAGCCCCTGCCTACCGCAGCGTGTTCCGCCCCGGGCTGTTCGCCGGGCAGGTGGTCTGGGTCACCGGCGGCGGTAGCGGTATCGGGCGCTGCGTGGCGCACGAGCTGGCGTCGCTGGGCGCAACGGTCGTGATCAGTGGGCGCAGCGCCGACAAGCTGGCGCGCGTGCAGGCCGAGATCACCGAGGACGGTGGCCTGTGCCACACCACCGCCTTCGACATCCGCGATGAAGAGGCGGTCAAGTCCGGCGTGGCAGCGGTGCTGGCCGCACGCGGGCCAGTCGCCGGCCTGGTCAACAACGCCGGTGGGCAGTTCCCGGCGCCACTGCTGGCCATCAGCAAGAAGGGCTTCGATGCAGTGGTGGCCAATAACCTGACCGGCGGCTTCCTGATGATGCGCGAGCTGTTCAACCAGTCGATGCAGCAGCACGGCGGCTCCATCGTCAACATGACGGCCGACTTCCGCAACGGCATGCCCGGCATGGGCCACAGCGGCGCGGCGCGCGCCGGCATGGCCAACCTGACGGCAACCGCCGCCTTCGAGTGGGCGCATGCCGGCGTGCGCGTGAACGCCGTTGCGCCGGGGTGGATCGCCTCCAGCGGCATGGACACCTACGGCGGCGCGATGCGGTCGGTCATCCCCAGGCTGAAGGCCCATGTGCCGATGCGCCGGCTGGGGCTGGAAGCCGAGGTCAGCGGTGCGATCGTCTTCCTGCTGTCGCCGGCTGCCGCGTTCATCAGCGGCGTGACGCTGCAGATCGACGGCGCCGCATCGCTCGGCAGCGGCATCTTCCCGCTCGGGCCCGATTCGAAGTCGGTGCCCTTCGACGGTTTTCACCGCGCGGTCACGCCCGAGGTGCTGAAGTCGTGAGCGCGCATGGCCGCTCCAAAGCGCTCACACCGGAGCGCGTCCGCGCGGAGGTTGCCTGATGACGCTGTTGCCATCGGCCATCGACGCAGGCTCGGCGCGCTTCGCTGCCAACGCAGCGCGGATGCGCCAAAGGCTGGATGAGGTTCTGGCGCTACAAGCCAAGGTGGTGGCTGAATCGGAGAGCAAGCGCGAGAAGTTCGAAGCGCGCGGCCAGTTGTTGCCACGCGAACGAGTCGCGCGCCTGCTCGACCGCGGTACGCCGTTCCTTGAGCTGAGCCCGCTCGCGGGCCTGGGCATGCATGACGACGACGGCAAGAAGGCAGTGCTGGGCGGCGGCAGCATCGTCGGTATCGGCGTGGTCGCCGGCAAGCGTGTGCTGGTGTCCGCCAGCGACAGCGCCGTCAAGGGTGGCACCGTCGCGCCGATGGGGCTGAAGAAGGCGCTGCGTGCGCAGGAGCTGGCGCGCGAGAACAAGCTGCCGCTGATCGCGCTGGTCGAGTCCGGTGGTGCCAACCTGATGTACCAGGCCGAGCTTTTCGTCGATGGCGGGCGCACCTTCGCCAACCAGGCGCGCTTGTCGGCGGCGGGCATTCCGCAGATTGCCGTGGTGCATGGCTCGTCGACCGCCGGCGGCGCCTACCTGCCCGGCTTGAGCGACTACGTGGTGCTGGTCAAGGGCCGCAGCAACATCTACCTGGCCGGCCCGCCACTGGTGAAGGCTGCTATCGGCGAAGACGCCAGCGACGATGAACTGGGGGGGGCCACGCTGCACGCCGAGGTCACCGGCCTGGGCGAGTACCTGGCCGAGAACGACGCGCACGCCATCGCCTTGACGCGCGAGTTGATGGGCCAGTTGCCATGGAACACCGTGGCCCCACCGCCGCCCTTCGCCGAGCCGCGCTTTGCCACGGACGAACTGCTGGGCATCGTGCCCGCCGACGAGCGCGAACCCTACGACGTGCGTGAGGTCATCGCCCGCATCACCGACGGCTCGGACTTCCTCGAATTCAAGGCGCCCTACGCCACCGACACCGTCTGCGGGCATGCCCGCATCCACGGCCATGCGGTCGGCGTCATCGGCAACAACGGCCCGATCCAGCCGACCGGCTCGACCAAAGCGGCGCAGTTCATCCAGCTCTGCGACCAGAGCGGCACGCCGCTGGTCTTCTTGCAGAACACCACCGGCTACATGGTCGGCAAGGCGGCCGAACAGGCTGGCGCCATCAAGCACGGCAGCAAGATGATCCAGGCAGTGGCGAATGCGCGCGTGCCGAAGTTCACTGTTCTGCTGGGCGGCAGCTTCGGCGCCGGCAACTACGGCATGTGCGGGCGTGGCTTCGACCCGCGCTTCATCTTCGCCTGGCCGAGCGCGCGCACCGCGGTAATGGGCGGCGCGCAGGCGGCGCAGGTGATGGACATCCTCAACCGCAACAAGCTCGCGAAGATGGGGCTGCCGGCCAACGACGAGGCGTTGGGCGCAATGAGCGCGGCGCTGCGCCAGCGGCTCGATGCCGAGAGCACGGCACTCTTCGGCACGGCGCGCTTGTGGGACGACGGCATCATCGACCCGCGCGATACGCGGCGGCTGCTCGGCTTGTCTTTAAGCATCGCCGCGGAAGCAGAACAACGAAAGCTACGGCCCAACACCTTCGGTGTGGCAAGGCTGTGATGGAGACGAAGCGATGAAATTCACCACCGAACACCGGGCACTCGAAGACACGGTGATCAAGTTCTGCGACAAGGAGATCAACCCCTTCGTCGCCGAGTGGGAAAAAGCCGAGCAGTTCCCGAGCCACGAGCTGTTCAAGAAGCTCGGCAATCTGGGCTTACTGGGCCTGAAGTACCCCGAAGAGTTCGGTGGCGCCGGCCTCGACTTCAGCTACAGCATGGTGATGGCCGAAGCGCTGGGCCAATGCAATTGCGGCGGCGTGCCGATGGCCATCGGCGTGCAGACCGACATGGCCACGCCCGCCCTCGCCCGCTTCGGCAGCGACGAACTGAGGCGCGAGTTTCTGACGCCGACGATGGCCGGCGACTACGTGGCCTGTCTCGGCGTCAGCGAGCCTGGTGGTGGCAGCGACGTGGCGGCGCTGAAGACGACGGCACGCACCGAAGGCAACGACTACGTCATCAACGGCACCAAGATGTGGATCACCAACGGCCTGCAAGCCGATTGGTGCTGCCTGCTCGCCAACACCAGCGAAGGCCCGGCCCACAAGAACAAGAGCCTGATCGTGCTGCCGATGGACGCCAAGGGCATCACGCGCCAGAAGATCCACAAGATCGGCATGCACAGCAGCGACACCGCGCAGCTCTTTTTCGACGACGTGCGCGTGCCTCGGCGAAACCTGATCGGGCAAGAGGGGCTGGGTTTCACCTTCCAGATGTTGCAGTTCCAGGAAGAGCGCCTCTGGGGCGCCGCCGGTTCGTTGCGCAGCCTGGACCGCCTGATCGACCAGACCATCGCTTACACGCGCGAACGCAAGGCCTTCGGCAAGAGCATCCTCGACAACCAGGTGGTGCACTTCCGGCTGGCCGAGTTGCGCACCGAGGTCGAAGCCTTGCGTGCATTGGTCTACCGCGCGGTCGAGCTGTACGTCAGCGGCAAGGACGTGACGCGACTGGCCAGCATGGCCAAGCTGAAAAGCGGGCGGCTGTCGCGCGAGGTGTCGGATTCCTGCCTGCAGTACTGGGGCGGGATGGGCTACACGGCCGACAACCCGATCTCGCAGGCGTACCGCGACTCGCGGCTCATCAGCATTGGCGGTGGTGCCGACGAGGTGATGTTGGGCATTCTGTGCAAGCTCGAAGGCACGTCGCCGGGGCGGTCGTTGTGAGCATTGAACTCGCAGACTTCACGACGCTGGCGTTGCAGCGCGTCGGCCCCGTCGTGCACGTCACGCTGAACCGGCCCGAGGTGCGCAACGCCATGTCGATGAAGATGGTGCGCGAACTGCGCGCCGTGCTGGCGCAGGCAGAGATGCGCGGTGAAGCGCGCGCGATCGTGCTGCGCGGCGCCGGCGGGCACTTCTGCGCTGGCGCCGACCTGAAGGACATGGCCGCGGCGCGCATGAAGATGGCCGAGAACCCCAGCGCGCTGATCGAGACCAACGCCGCGTTCGGCGAACTGTGCGTGGCCTATGCCGACACGCCGCTGGCGCTGGTGGCGGTGCTCGAAGGGACGGTCATGGGCGGCGGCTTTGGCCTGGCCTGTGTCGCCGACGTGGTGCTGGCCGACGAGACCGTCAACTTCCGCCTGCCGGAGACCTCGCTCGGTGTCGTGCCCGCGCAGATCGCGCCGTTTCTCGTGCAGCGGCTGGGTTATTCCGAAGCGCGGCGGCTCGCGGTCACGGGCGCGCAGCTCGGCGCGGGCGAAGCGCTGGCGCTGCGGCTGGTCCACCAGGTGCACCCCGAAGGCACGCTCGATGCAGCACTCGGCTGGGTGCTCGACGGCATTCTGAAGAACGCGCCGAATGCGGTGGCCGCGACCAAGGCGCTGATGGCCCGCGCGCGGCTGGCTGCACCCGCCACGCTGGTGCAGGACGCCGCCGAGACTTTCTCGCGCGCGGCACTCGGGGCTGAGGGCATCGAAGGCACGACCGCGTTCCTGCAAAAGCGCAAGGCCTCGTGGGTGCCGGATTGAGCCCCGCCCGGCCGCCCGCAGGGGCTCGCACCGAAGTGCGCGGCACGGCGGCTGCGGCATGACGGGCTCACGCTTCTCGAAGATCCTCGTTGCCAACCGTGGCGAGATCGCTTGCCGGGTCATGCGCACCGCGCACCGGCTGGGTTACCGCAGCGTGGCGGTGTACAGCGACGCCGATACGTACGCGCCACACGTGGCGATGGCGGATGAGGCGGTCCGCATCGGGCCGGCGTCTGCTGCGGCTTCGTATCTGGACATCGCGGCGCTGCTCGATGCGGCACAGCGCACGGGTGCTGACGCCGTGCATCCGGGCTACGGGTTTCTGTCTGAGCGCGCCGAGTTTGCGCAGGCTTGTGCCGACGCCGGCTTGGTGTTCATCGGCCCGCCGGCAGCGGCCATCCGCGCGATGGGGGACAAGGCCGCGGCAAAACGCCGGATGCATGACGCGGGTGTTCCGTGCGCGCCGGGCTATCTCGGCGAAGACCAAGGCGAGGCCCGCTTCGCCACCGAAGCCGCGCGCATCGGTGTGCCGCTGCTCGTCAAGGCGGTGGCCGGCGGCGGCGGACGCGGCATGCGCCGTGTCGATGAACTCGCGCAACTGCCCGAGGCCCTCGCCAGCGCACGCCGCGAAGCCGAATCCGCGTTCGGCGACGGCACGCTGATGCTCGAAGCGCTGATCGAGAACGCGCGCCACATCGAGATCCAGGTCTTCGCCGACGAGAACGGCCACGCCGTGCACCTGGGCGAGCGCGATTGCACCGCGCAGCGCCGCCGACAGAAGGTACTCGAAGAAGCGCCCTCTCCGATCGTCACGCCGGCCTTGCGCGAGCGCATGGGCGCCGACGCCGTGGCTGCGGCGCTGGCGGTCGGGTACCGCGGCGCCGGGACGATCGAATTCGTCGTCGATGGCGAAGGCCGGCACTTCTTTCTCGAAATGAACACCCGGCTGCAAGTCGAGCACCCGGTCACCGAAGCGATCACCGGACTCGATCTGGTCGAGTGGCAGCTGCGCGTCGCGCAGGGCGAACCGCTACCTTTAAGCCAGCAGCAGATCCGCTTCAGTGGCCACGCCGTCGAGGTGCGGCTGGTGGCTGAAGATCCGTACGACGGCTGGAAGCCGCACGCCGGTCGGATCATCGGCTGGCGGCCGGATGCTGCTGACGGCACTGCGCGCATCGACCATGGCATGGCCGAAGGCGGCGAGGTGCCGCCGTACTACGACGCGATGGTCGCCAAGTTCATTGCCCATGGTCATGACCGGACCGATGCCGTGCGGCGCCTGACCCGCGCACTCGAAGACGTGCCGCTGTTCGGCGTGGCCCAAAACGGCCGCTTCCTGCGCGACTTGCTGCACCACCCGCGCTTCACCGCAGCAACGATGACGACGACGCTGCTCGACGAGTGGGCCGCTGCTGGTAACGAGTCGCTGCTGCAACGGCCCGAGCCCCCCGATAGCGCATGGGCACTGGCCGCCGCCGTGCTGGCAGGGCCGACGGCGGACAGGCCCGCCAGCGTCGCGCACTTCGACATGACGCTGGTCTGCCAGGGCCAGCGCCGCACGCTGCGTGCACCCAGCGCCGGGCTGCGCGTGTTGTCGTTCGACGCACCGTCGCTTCGCTATGCCGAAGCCGGCATCGAACACAACGCCCGCGCCGTCCGCGACGGCGACGCCGTCCATCTGGCCATCGACGGCGCCGTCTTCGTCTTCACCGAAGCTTCGCCCTACCCCACCCGCGACGACCAGCCCGACCCCGGCCGAGTGCGCGCGCCGGTGGCCGGCGTGGTTGCGCAGTTGCTGGTGCAGCCCGGCGACCGTGTCGAAGCCGGCCAGCGCCTGCTCTGTGTGGAGGCGATGAAGATGGAAATGTGGCTGGCCGCACCGGCTGCCGGCACCGTGCGCGCCGTCAACACGACATTGAAAGCCCCGGTTGCGGCAGGCGCCGTGCTGGTCGAGATGGAGTTGAACTGAACATGACGAACAAGGCCGTGCTGACCTGCGCGCTGACGGGCGTGCTGACCAACCCGAAGCAGCATCCGGTGCCGGTCACGCCCGCGCAAATGGCCGCCGAGGCGCGCGACGCTTTCAACGCCGGCGCCAGCGTGATGCACGTCCACCTGCGCATGCAGGACGACGGCCTCGGGCACCTGCCGAGTTGGGACCCCGACGTGGCCGAAGCCGTGGTCGGCGCGATCCGCCAGGCCTGCCCCGGCGTGATCATCAACCTGACGACCGGCGTGATCGGCAAGGACATCTCGGGCCCCGCGGCCTGCCTGCGGCGGGTCAAACCCGAGATCGCGGCGTGCAACGCCGGCAGCCTGAACTACCTGAAGATTAAGGAAGACGGGCAGTGGGCCTGGCCGCCGATGGTGTTCGACAACCCGGTCGCCAAGATCACCCAGTTCCTGGATGTGATGCACGAATGCGGCACCCACCCGGAGTTCGAGTGCTTCGACATCGGCATCGTGCGCAGCGTGGCGATGTTCGGCAAGGCCGGGCTGTACAAGGGCACGCCGGCGCTGAACTTCGTGATGGGCGTGGCCAGCGGCATGCCGTGCGATGCCGCGCTGCTGTCGCTGCTGCCGGGCTATGCGCCGAAAGGCGCTGTCTGGCAGACCACGCTGATCGGCCGCGCCGAGGTGTGGCCTGTGCACCAGCGCACCGCCGAACTCGGCGGGAACCTGCGCACCGGGTTGGAAGACACCTTCTACCTGCCCGACGGCAGCCGGGCGGCCGGCAACGGCGTGTTGATCGAGGCGCTGGCGACGTGCGCGCAGCGAGCCGGCCGCGCCGTGGCCACGCCGGCCGAAGCACGCACGCTGCTCGGGCTGCAGCCCGCCTGACATGACGAGCACGCCCGCTGACCGCCGCGAGCGCCGCTCGGCCGACGAGCAGGCGCGGCTCGAAGCGGCGCTGATCGAACTCTTCGAGAAGCGCATCGTCTTCAACCAGACCCTCGGTCTGAAGGTCACCAGCGTGGTGCCCGGCGCCGTGCGCGCCAGCTTCGAGATGCGCCACGAACTGATCGGTCACGCCGGCTACGGCCGGCTGCACGGCGGCGTGATCTCGGCGGTGCTGGATGCGATGGGCGGGCTGGCGCTGATGGCTGCGATCGGCGAGGCCTTTCCGCACGACCACACGCTGCAAGTCATGCAGCGCTTCATGAAGATGGCCACCATCGACCTGCGGGTCGACTTCCTGCGCCAGGGCATCGGCCAGCACTTCACCGCCACGGCCGAACCCACGCGGCTGGGCTCGCGCATCGGCAACACGCAGATGCGGTTGGTCAGCGACCAGGGTGTGCTGATCGCCACCGGGGCGGCGGTCTACGCGGTAGGCTGAACGGCAGGCTTGATCGGCGCGGATCCGGCACCAGCTATGGTTGCCGTGAACGTCAACCCGCCGGCCTTTCGCGATGACCTCAAAACCCGCACTTCCCGCCCCGCGCAGGCCCGTCTGGTGGGCGGCGACTTCCCTCGCACTCGGCCTCCTTGCCGCGGGCCTGTTCGGCTGCCCGCAGGCCGTCAGCGGCCGTACCGAAGCCGCCCCACGTGCGGTGGCGCCGCGCGGACCGCTGGGCGCCGACGAACTGGCGCACATCGAACTCTTCAAGAAGGCCAGCCCATCGGTGGTGCACATCACCACGCTGGCCACCCAGCGCGACATGTTCAGCATGAACGTGCAGCAGGTGCCGCGCGGCACCGGCACCGGCTTCGTCTGGGACGACGCCGGCCACATCGTCACCAACTTCCACGTCGTCCAGGGCGGCAGCGGTGCGAAGGTGACGCTGGCCGACCAGTCCACCCACGACGCGCAGTTGGTCGGCTACTTTCCCGACCGCGACCTGGCGGTGTTGAAGATCGCCGTCGACAAGGCCCGGCTGCCGCCGCTGGCGATCGGCACCAGCAAGGACCTGATCGTCGGCCAGCGCGTCTACGCCATCGGCAACCCCTTCGGGCTGGACCAGACCCTGACCACCGGCGTCGTCAGCGCGCTCAACCGCGAGATCGAGTCCTTCAACCAGCGCACGATCCGTGGCGTGATCCAGACCGACGCCGCCATCAACCCCGGCAACAGCGGCGGGCCGTTGCTCGATTCGGCCGGTCGGCTGATCGGCGTCAACACGCAGATCGCCAGCCCCAGCGGCGCCAGTGCGGGGATCGGCTTCGCCATTCCGGTCGACGAGGTCAACCGGATCGTGCCGCACCTGATCCGCGATGGCCGCTACACCCGCCCCGCCCTGGGCGTCAGCGCCGCCGCGGCCAACGTGCAACGCGCGCTGAACCTGCCCAAGGGCGTGGTGCTGACACAGGTGGTGCCGGGCAGCCCGGCGGCCAAGGCGGGGCTGCAGCCGTTTCGCCGCGGCAGCCGTGGGGAGATCGTCGGCGGGGACATCATCACCGCCGTCAACGACGAGGCGGTGGCCGGGTTGGACGACATGCTGACGACGCTGGAGCGGCGCCGGGTCGGCGATACCGTGACGCTGACGCTGTGGCGCGGCGGTCAGACCCGCAAGCAGCCGGTCGTGCTGGCCGAAGTCGAGCGTTGAACCTGCCGTGAAAGATCGGGTCTGTCCGCCCGACCCACCTGTTCTTAGCCTTCTTCAGCAACCCACCATGAATCGTCGCCAGACCATGAGCCTTCTGTCCTTCCTCGGCCTGGGTGCACAGGCCACCAGCACCGCTGCCGCGACCACGGCCGGCACGCCCGCAGTCGCACGGCTGAAGCTGTCGGACGCCGAATGGAAACAGCGCCTGTCGCCTGCGGCCTACCGCGTGCTGCGCCAGGACGGCACCGAATCGCCCGGCAGCAGCGTGCTGAACGGCGAAAAGCGCCGCGGCGTCTTCCACTGCGCGGGTTGTGAACTGCCGCTGTTCTCGTCGGACGCGAAGTACGAAAGCGGCACCGGCTGGCCGAGCTTTCACACGCCGCTGGCGGGCGCGATCGGCACCAAGACGGACTTCAAGATGATCCTGCCGCGCACCGAGTACCACTGCGTGCGCTGCGAAGGCCACCAGGGCCACGTCTTCGACGACGGCCCGCGGCCCAGCGGCAAGCGCTATTGCAACAACGGCGTGGCACTGAAGTTCGTGCCGGCGGTGGCGTGATGCGGCGCGCATCGTTCTTGATCGCAGCACTGGCGCTGGCAGGTGGCAGCGCCTTCGGGCAAGCCCCGAAGCCCGCTGCACCGGCCAACACCGCCAAAGCCACCTTCGCGGGTGGCTGCTTCTGGTGCGTCGAGGTCGATTTCGACAAGTTGCCGGGCGTGCTGTCGACCACCTCGGGCTACATCGGCGGCACCGTGGCCAAGCCGACCTACGAGCAGGTGTCTTCGAAAACCACCGGCCATGCCGAGGCGGTGGAAATCGTCTATGACCCGACCAAGGTGACTTACGAGCAACTGCTGGCCAAGTTCTGGCGCAGCACCGACCCGACGGCGAAGAACCGCCAGTTCTGCGACAGCGGCACGCCGTACCGCAACGCCATCTTCACGCACGGCGAGGAGCAGATGGCCGCGGTGAAGAAGTCGCTGGCCGAGCTGGAGAAGACCAAGCCGTTTCCGGCCCCGATCGTCACCGAGGTCGTTGCCGCGACCACGTTCTATCCGGCCGAGGAGTACCACCAGGACTACGCCGCGAAGAACCCGATCCGCTACAAGTACTACCGCACCAGCTGCGGCCGCGACGCGCGGCTGGCTGAACTGTGGGGTTCTGCGGCCAAGTAAGCGGGTCTTGTCGCCGGGTTCTCGGCGGATGCCGGCTGGACCGCCGGCCTGACACTTGCTTCCTGTTGCGCCCACTGCGGCGCGGCGCAGGAGGCACAGCTTGGCGAAAATCCCCCCCGGTGTAGGGCCGCAGTTCCCGCAGGTGGTGGTGCTGTTCGGCGCCACCGGCGATCTGGCGCGGCGCAAGCTGCTGCCCGGGCTCTACCACTTGGCCAACGCCGGGTTCATTCCGGGCTGCCGGATCATCGGCGTCTCGCTCGACGACATCGATGCCGACGGCTTCCGCGCTGCGGCGCGGTCCGCGCTCGGCGAGTTCTCTGCGCGCAAGGTCAGCGACGGCGAATGGGACAAGTTCTCGCAGAGCCTCGACTATGTGCCGCTGTCGGCCGGGCCCGAAGCGCTGAAGGCAGCGGTGCTGGCCGCAGAGCAGACCCTGGGCCGCGAGAGCCGCCGACTGCACTACCTGAGCGTGCCGCCGAACGCTGCGCTGTCGGCGGTCGCGATGCTGGGCCAGGCTGGCCTGGTCGAACGCTCGCGCATCGTGATGGAAAAGCCCTTCGGCACCGACCTCGCCAGTGCGGTGGCACTGAATTCCCAACTCCACGAAGTCTTTGCCGAAGAACAGATCTTCCGCATCGACCACTTCCTGGGCAAGGAACCGGCGCAGAACATCCTGGCTTTTCGCTTCGCCAACGGCCTGTTCGAGCCGATCTGGAACCGCAACTTCATCGACCACGTGCAGATCGATGTGCCGGAAACGCTGGGCCTCGGCAAACGCGCAAGCTTCTACGAACAAACGGGCGCCTACCGCGACATGGTGGTGACACACCTGTTCCAGATCCTCGGCTTCATGGCAATGGAACCGCCGACCTCGCTGGAGCCCGCGCCGATCAGCGAAGAAAAGAACAAGGTCTTCCGCAGCATGCTGCCGGTGCAGCCGGCCGACGTGGTGCGCGGGCAGTACACCGGCTACCGCAGCGAAGAAGGCGTCGACCCCGAATCGGAGACCGAGACCTTCATCGCGCTGAAGTGCTTCATCGACAACTGGCGCTGGGCCGGCGTGCCGTTCTTCCTGCGCACCGGCAAGCGGCTGGCCGAAGGCAAACGGATCATCTCGATCGCCTTTCGCGAGCCGCCGAAGAGCATGTTCCCGCCCGGCTCTGGCGTCGGCGCACAGGGGCCCGACCACCTGACCTTCGACCTGGCAGACGCGTCGAAGATGTCGCTGTCGTTCTACGGCAAACGCCCGGGGCCGGGCATGCGGCTGGACAAGCTGAGCCTGCAATTCGCGATGCACGACACCGGGCTGCTGGGCGACGTGCTCGAAGCCTACGAACGGCTGATCCTCGACGCGATGCGCGGCGACCGCACGCTGTTCACCAGTGCCGAAGGCATCGAGCGGCTGTGGCAAGTGTCGACACACCTGCTCGAAACGCCGCCGCCGGTGCGGCTGTACGAACCCGGCTCATGGGGGCCGAAGTCGATCCACCAACTGATCGCGCCGCACGCGTGGCGGTTGCCGTTCGAGCGCGCGTGGCGGGACCCGAACAAACAAGGCGGTTAGCTCCGCGGTCGTCAGCTCTTCGCCACGACCTCGATCGTGCCCTTCATGCCCGGGTGCAGGCCGCAGCGGTAGGCGATGTTGCCGGCCGCGTCGAACTGAAGCGTTGCGGCCTGACCTTTCAGGATCAACGGCGTGCGTGCGCCGTTCGGGCCTTCGATGGTGACTTGGTGCGGCGAGTCGTCGCCATTGAGCCAGGTGACCTTCTCGCCAGCCGCGACCTTGACCGGGCCGCTGCCGAACACGAAGTTGCTGATCGGCACCTCGTTCGGCGCAACCGGCGCGCACGCCATTGCGTTGGATGGGAACTTGCCTTGCAGTTTGGCCAGGTTGGTGAGGTAGTCGTCCTTGGCGAACGGCAGATGGCACTGGAAGCAGGCGGTGAGATTCGCCTTCTCGTTGACCTCGCCCCCGGGTGAGAACGACTGGTAGATCCAGTCGCCATTGCGCACCGCCTCGGGGATGTCGGCGCCGTAGCCGGCCTTCTTCGGCATCGAGTTGACGGCCACCAGCTTGTCCTTGATGAAGCGGCCGTTGGCGTCCTTGACGGGTACGCCCTTGTCGTCCAGCTTCGCGGCGTAAGCAGCGAGCGTCAGCACCGTGCCGTCGGGAATTTCCTTGCCGGCGCGGGCGGCATCGACGGCCGCTTGGGGGCCGTAGAACTCGCGGTACTGCTTGGTGTCGTAGCGGTCGACCGTGGCGTACATGACGCCCTGATTCCAGCCTTCCGGGAAGACCAGCTTGTTCGGCCCCGAAGGCACGACCGCTTGCGCCACGACAGTGGCTGCGGCGGTGGTTGCCGCCAGCGCGAGCAGGCCCCGCGAACCGATCTTGATTGTCGAAAACACGTGCGTGACCTCGACTGGCCGAAGGGCCATGCGAGTAACCCTACGTGGTCCACGCAGCGGCGGATGTCGCCGATGGATCAGGAGTAGCCCGAGGGGTGTTCCGATTCTGCTCAGCGGCGGCCGGAGCCGCCCCGCGGCGCGCCGGGGCGGCCACCGCCGCCGCCGCCACCGCCGCCGCCCGGGCGGCCACCACCACCACCGGGTCGGCCACCGCCGCCTGAGCGGCCACCACCACCCGTGCGCCCGCCGCCGCCGCCACCACCACCACCACCACCGGCATTGCGGCGCGTACCACCGACACCAATGGTCATGCGGCCCAGCACGATCGGCTCGGCGCGCTCACTGGCCGGCGGCTCGAAGCCGGGCACCACTTCGCGCGGAACCTGCCGCTTGATCAGCCGCTCGATGTCCTTGAGGAAGATCTCCTCGTCCAGGCAGACCAGCGAAATCGCTTCGCCCGTGGCACCCGCGCGGCCGGTGCGGCCGATGCGGTGCACGTAGTCTTCCGGGATGTTGGGCAGCTCGAAGTTGACGACGTGCGGCAGCATGTCGATGTCGATGCCGCGCGCGGCGATGTCGGTTGCCACCAGAACCGGCAGATCACCCGTCTTGAACTCGGCCAGCGCCTTGGTGCGGGCACCCTGGCTCTTGTTGCCGTGGATCGCCATGGCACCGATGCCGTTGTCATTGAGGTATTCGGCCAGCCGGTTGGCACCGTGTTTCATGCGCGTGAAGACCAGCACCTGGTGCCAGTCGCCACGCTTGATCAGGTGCGCCAGCAACTCCTTCTTGCGCTCGCGGCCGACCGGGTGCATCTTCTGCACGATGGCCTCGACGGTCGAATTGCGGCGCGCAACTTCTATCAACGCCGGCTCGTTCAGCAGCTTGTCGGCCAGGGCCTTGATCTCGTCGCTGAAGGTGGCGCTGAAGAGCAGGCTCTGCTTCTTCTGCGGCAGCACCGCCAGCACCTTCTTGATGTCGTGGATGAAGCCCATGTCGAGCATGCGATCGGCCTCGTCGAGCACGAAGATCTCGACGTGGCTCAGGTCCAGCGTGCGCTGGCCGTGGTGGTCGAGCAGCCGGCCGGGGGTGGCGACGAGGATGTCGACGCCCTTGCGAAGTCGGTCGATCTGCGGCTGCATGCCGACGCCGCCGAACATGACCATGCTCGTCAGCGGCAGGTACTTGCCGTAGGTCCGCACGCTCTCTTCGACCTGCGCCGCGAGCTCGCGGGTGGGGGTGAGGATCAGCGCGCGGATGGCGACCCGGCCGCGGGCATCCTTCTTCTGCGGCTGTGCCGCCAGGCGGTGCAGCATCGGCAGCGTGAAGCCGGCTGTCTTGCCGGTTCCCGTCTGCGCGCCGCCGAGCAGGTCGCCGCCCTTCAGGACTTGTGGAATGGCCTGCGCCTGGATCGGCGTCGGAGTGTCATAACCCTGCTCGCGCACGGCACGCAGAAGCGGCTCGGCGAGGCCGAGATCGGTGAATTGCATTTGGCTTTGTGGGGCCACCGCGGTGCGGCTTCGGCCCTGGTTCGCAGACCTCAGGTCAGCCGTTGCGGCTGAGCCAGTCGGGGAGGCGCGAGAGGAAAAGGAAGTCGGGATCGACAAGCGCCGCGGTGACTGACAGGCTGCGGCGCGATGCACGCATTCTAGGCGATAGGCATCGCCTGATGGCTGTTCAAGCGCAACCAACCGCGCGCAATTCGGTAGATCGCCCAGATCGCCAACACGAACATGCCGGCAATCCAGGTGCCGATGCCGACCAGGATGACGGCCAGCGGGATCGACACCAGCGCCACCAGCAACGCCCAGGCCAACGCGAACCAGAAGGTCCTAATCTGCCAGCGGAAATGGCTCTCCAGCCAGGTACCGCGGACATCGCTGCGCTTCACGTAGTTGATGATGACCGCGATGATCGACGGCCAGCCGAAGAGGAACGAGCCGACCACGCTGGCGGCGCCAAACGCACCGATGCACAGGCCGAGCGCGTGCAGCGCATAGACGATGTGCGTGATGCGTACCAACCCCGGGTTGGCTTCGACGGTCGTAACGGCGGCGTTCATGTGGGTTCCCTTCAGTGGCCTCGAGATCGGGCCGTGGTCGTGATTTTCAAGCGGCAGCCCGACGCGGCCCGGCTTTCAGGCTCAGGCGCAGCGCGGCGAAGCCCAGCAACGCGAAAGGCAACCCGGCCCAGGCCAGCGAAGCCATGCCCAGCACGCCGAGCGCCGCGCCGCCGACTATCGCGCCGGCTGCTGTGCCCAGGTACAGCATGGAGGTGTTCAGCGACAACAGCAGTGTTGCCTGCTGTGGTGACAGCGAGGCCAGGCGCGACTGTTGCGGCGCCATCATCCCGAACCCGGCCGTGCCCCAGACGATGAAGGCCGCGACCATCAAGAGGTAGTGGCCCTGTGTCAGCGGCACGGCCACCATCATCGAAGCCAGCAGGCCGAGCTGGACCCGTAACGTGCGCGGCGCGCCGAAACGGTCGTTCGCCCAACCGCCGACCAGCGTGCCCGCCACGCCGGACAGCCCGAACAGCATCAGCGTCAAGGACATCTGCACGCCGCCCATCGGCACCAGCGCTTGCAGCACCGGCCCGATGTACGAGAAGACGCTGAAGATGGCCGTGAAGTACAGCAGCGTGAGCCCGAGCGTGGCGCGCACGGTGCGGCCACGGAGCAGATCGCCCAGCCCCGCGAAGCTGGCGCGGGGTGCGTTCACCTGCGCAGGCACCACCCAGGCCAGGGCTGCGAGCGCAACCAGCGCTGCGCCCGTCACGACCCAGATCGGCGCGTGCCAGCCGTACTGCAGGCCGAGCCAGGAGCCGAGCGGCAGCCCCACCACATAGCTCAGGCTGATGCCCAGGAATACGAAAGCCAGCGCCTTGCCGGTCTGCGCCGGCGGCACCGACGCCACGGCGATGCCGGCGGCCACCGGCGTGAAGACCGCGCCAACGCCCATCAGCACCCGTCCGGCCAGCAACATCGGCAGGGCTTGCGACAACGCGCAGACGGCATTGCCTGCAGCGAACAGGCCCATCGACACCAGCAGCACGCGTTTGCGCGGCCAGCGGCCCGTGGCCAGCAGCACCAGAGGTGCCAGCACGGCGGTGGCCAGCGCGTAGGCCGTCATCGCCTGGCCGGCAGCCGGCACGCTGGTGCCGAGGCCGGCCGCCACCAGTTGCAGCATGCTGCCGATGACGAAGGCGCCCGTGCCGACGACCAGGTTGCACATGGTGAAGAGGATCAACAGGCGCGGCATGGCGCGGCACGCTAACAGGGAAGCCCGGACGCTGCCGGCCGGGCCGGCCTGCCACTGATAATCCGCCCTTCGCCCGCCCCCGGGCCCCCAACACCCACCCAAAACGCCCATGGCCCAGTACGTCTTCACCATGAACCGCGTCGGCAAGACCGTGCCGCCGAAGCGCCAGATCCTGAAGAACATCTCGTTGTCCTTCTTCCCTGGCGCCAAGATCGGCGTGCTGGGGGTCAACGGCTCGGGCAAGAGCACGCTGCTCAAGATCATGGCCGGGATCGACAAGGAGATCGAAGGCGAGGCCACGCCGATGCCCGGCCTGAACATCGGCTACCTGCCGCAAGAGCCGTTGATGGACGCCACGCAGACGGTGCGCGAGGCTGTCGAACAAGGCATTGGCGGCGTGCTGGCGGCGAAGAAGCGGCTGGACGAGGTTTATGCCGAGTACGCCGACGAGAACGCCGACTTCGACAAGCTGGCCGCCGAGCAGGCCGATCTCGAAGCCATCATCGCGGCGGCCGGCAGCGAGAACACCGACCTTCAATTGGAGATGGCCGCCGACGCGCTGCGCCTGCCGCCGTGGGACGCCAACATCGGCGTGCTGTCCGGCGGCGAGAAGCGCCGTGTGGCACTCTGCCGCCTGCTGCTGAGCAAGCCCGACATGCTGTTGCTCGACGAGCCCACCAACCACTTGGATGCTGAAAGCGTCGAGTGGCTGGAGCATTTCCTGCAGCGCTTCCCCGGCACCGTGGTGGCCATCACCCACGATCGCTACTTTCTCGACAATGCGGCCGAGTGGATCCTCGAACTCGACCGCGGGTCTGGCATCCCGTGGAAAGGCAACTATTCCGACTGGCTGGAGCAGAAGGAAAAGCGCCTGGAAGTCGAGCAGAAGAGCGAAGACGCGCGAATGAAAGCGATGAAGGAGGAACTCAAGTGGGTTCGTTCCAACGCCAAGGCGCGCCAGACCAAGAGCAAGGCGCGACTGGCGCGCTTCGAGGAACTGAGCGACGTCGAATACCAGAAGCGCAACGAGACTAACGAGATCTTCATCCCGGTCGCCGAACGCCTGGGCAATGAAGTGATCGAGTTCGACAAGGTCAGCAAGAGCTTCGGTGACCGGCTGTTGATCGACAAGCTCAGCTTCAAGGTGCCGGCGGGTGCCCTCGTCGGCATCATCGGGCCCAACGGGGCGGGCAAGTCGACGCTGTTCCGCATGATCCAGGGCGTCGAGAAGCCCGACAGCGGCGAAGTCAAGATCGGCAAGACCGCGCAGCTGGCCTTCGTCGACCAGAGCCGGCAGAGCCTGATCGCCGAGAACACGGTGTGGCAGGACGTCTCGGGCGGCCTGGACAACATCATCGTCGGCAAGTTCGTGATGCCCAGCCGCGCCTACCTGGGCCGCTTCAACTTCAAGGGCAACGACCAGCAGAAGCTCGTCGGCAGCCTGTCGGGCGGCGAACGCGGGCGGCTGCACCTGGCCAAGACGCTGGCCCAGGGCGGCAACGTGCTGATGCTCGACGAACCGTCGAACGACCTCGACGTCGAAACGCTGCGCGCACTGGAAGAAGCCCTGCTCGAGTTTGCTGGCAGCGCGATGGTCATCAGCCACGACCGCTGGTTCCTCGACCGCATCTGCACCCACATCCTGGCCTGCGAAGGCGACTCGCAGTGGGTCTTTTTCAACGGCAACTACCAGGAGTACGAAGCTGACAAGAAAAAGCGCCTGGGTGAGGAAGGTGCACGCCCCAAGCGAGTGCGCTTCAAGCCGATCGTCTAATGAGCAGCCCTGCGGTTTCATGGTCGGGCGCTTTGGCCGACAATGAAATTGACCCCTGAGTGGCGTTGTCGGCCACGCCTTGAATCGAGCGCGCCATGTCCAGACGTCACGCCCCCCGAAGGGTCTTGCTTCCCCAATTGACGCTGCTCGCAGCGGCTGGCCTGGCCGCCGGTTGCGCCGGGGTGCCAAAGGCCGGTACCCCAGGCGCCGCGGCACCGGCCGCCGCTGCCCCATCAACAACGCCAGCACCGGCGGTGGTGACGGCCACGGTCACGCTGCCCGCGGCTGCTGCGGCCTCGGCCCCCGCCGGGCCGGTTGCACCGGGTGCCCGGCCGGCTGCTTCGGCCGGCTCCGCGATCGCCAGTTTCACCGCCACCGTCACCCCGGCCGCGCCACCCGCGCCGCCCGGCAGCCCGCCCAGCTTCGCGTCCATCATCAAGGACGCCAAGCGCATCGAAGGGCCGCTGACGGTCTGGCAGAAGGAAGACAAGATCTGGATCGAACTGATGCCGGACACGTTCGGCAAGTTGTTCCTGCTGTCGCCGAAGATCAAGAACGGTATTGGCGAAGCCTGGGTGCTCGGCGGCCTGATGGGCTACCCCATCAACGGTGCAGGTGGCCAGCAGGTGGTGGAGTTCGTTCGCGTGCACAACACGGTGCGCTTGCAGGCCCGCAACCTCGACGTGCTGGCCAAGGCCGGCACGCCAGAAGCGCTGGCGGTGGCCAGTTCATATTCGGCCAGCCTGCTCGGCAGCACCGCCGTTGCCAGCCAGCCGCACCCCGACCGCAAGAGCATCCTGATCGACGCAACCTCGTTCTTCCTGGCCGACCAGATGGGCATCGGCATGATGCTGCAGCGCGGCCTGCGCCAGGGCTACGGTCTGGAGCGCAGCAACTCCACCATCACCGCGGTGCGTGCCAACCCGCAGGCCACGGTGATCGAAGTGGCGCAGCACTTCGTCAACGGCAGCCCGTCGTTGCCGGCGCCGGGCAGCCTGGCGGCGTTGTTTGGTGGGCCGACACCGACCATTCCGCGTTTTCTGCCTGATTCGCGCAGCCTGATGGTCGGGCTGAACTACTCGCTGGCACCGCTACCGGCCACACCGATGGCCACCCGCGCCGCCGACCCGCGCCTCGGGCTGTTCAGCACGACCGTGTTCGACTTCAGCAACGACTTGCAGCGCACGCCGCGCCAGCGCTTCGTCAACCGCTGGCGGCTGGAGAAGAAAGACCCATCCGCAGCGCTGTCGGACCCGGTCAAGCCGATCACCTTCTGGATCGACAAGAACGTGCCGCTGGCCTACCGCGAGACGGTGCGCGCGGCGGTACTCGAGTGGAACAAAGCCTTCGAGAAAATCGGCTTCCAGGGTGCGATTGCGGTGCAGCAGCAGCCCGACGATGCGACCTGGGACACGCTGGACTACGGCTACTCGTCGGTGCGCTGGATGATGAACGCCGACCCGGTCTTCGGTGCGATCGGCCCCAGCCACACCGACCCGCGCACCGGCGAGATCCTGGACGCAGACATCGCTTTCGAAGGCATGAGCGCACGCTCGATCCGTGGCCTGCGCGCCCAGGTGCTGGGCAGCGGCGGCAGGGCGGCGCCGTCGGCAACGGTTGCGGCGCCGGCTTCGTTCGGTGCGCCGTACCAGGTGCCGACGCCGATTGCCGCGCTGTGGGGGCTGCCGACCGAAGAAACCGCCGCCGCGCTCGACCACCGCCTCTGCGCCCACTCGGCCCTCGCCGCCGAGCAGATGGGCTACGCGATGGACGTGCTGGAGGCCCGCGGCGAACTCGACCCCGACAGCCCGGTGGCGCAGCAGTTCGTGCTCGACCACGTCAAGGATTCGATCATGCACGAGGTCGGCCACGCGCTCGGCCTGCGGCACAACTTCCGTGCGTCACGGGTCTACACCGAGGCGCAGCTGTCGGATGTGGAGTTCACCCGCGCCAACGGCACTACCGGCTCGGTGATGGAGTACAACGCGGTCAACCTGGCGCGGCCAGGGGCACCGTCGGTGCTCCCCTTCCAGACCACGCTCGGGCCGTACGACTACTGGGCAATCGAGTACGCCTACAAGCCGATGGCTGCCGGCAGCAAGCCGGACGATGAGCGTGCCGAACTGCTGAAGATCGCGGCCCGCAGCAGCGAGCCGTTGCTGGCCTACGGTACCGACGAGGACGCGATCATCGCCCTCGACCCCGAAACCTTGCAGCTCGACCTGGGCAGCGACCCGGTGGTCTTCGCCGCCAAGCGGCTGGAGATTGCCCGCGACCTGTTCCGCCGCCAGGAGACGCGTGTGCTACCGGCCGACCGCGACTACGCTGTGCTGCGCCGTTCGATCAACTACGCGCTCAACGACGCAACGCGCGCGGTCGGCGTGCTGGTCAAGCAGATCGGCGGCGTGCGCACGCTGCGCGATTTCCCCGGCAGCGGCCGCGACCCGCTGACCCCCGTGCCGGCCAAGGTGCAGCGCGAGGCGCTCGACCTGATCGCTAAGGCGGTGCTGGTACCCGAGGGCCTGAGCCTGTCGCCGACGCTGCAGCGCCGCCTGGCGCCGGACTACCTGGACCGCGCCGAGGTCTTCATCGGCGGCACCGACTACCAGGTGCCCGAGCGGCTGCTCGGCTTGCAGAGCGCGGTGCTCGGCTACCTGATGAGCGACGTGATCGCCGCGCGCATCCTCGACAGCGTCGGCAAGTTCGACAGACCCGCCGAGGCCTTCCAGTTGAACGAGCTGTACGAGCGCCTGCTGCGCGACGTGTGGGTCGAACTGGGCACGGGGCGCACCATTGCGCCGATGCGCCGCGAGTTGCAGCGCGACCACATCAACCGTCTGGCGCTGGCGGTGCTGCGGCCGGTCGGCACGCCGCGCGCCGATGCGCGCGGTCTGCTGCGCGAACAGACGCGGGCGCTGCTGGTGCGCCTGCAATCGGCGCAGGGCCGTGGCGGGCTGGATGCGCAGACGCGGGCCCACCTGGCCGACAGTGCCGACACCTTGCGGCAGGCCCTGGCCGCACCGATGCCGCGGCTTTCGTTGTAGTCGCGCCCTGTCGTCACGCGGTTGTCACGCTGGCCACGCACCATTCGGTCCAGCGTGACAACAGACTGGCGTGAATGGCCCGCATCCTGATCGTCGAAGACGAACCCGCGATTGCCGAATTGATCGCCCTTAACCTGCGCCACGACGGCCACGAGCCGCGCATCGCACGCGACGCACCGAGCGCGCAGCGGGCGATACAGGAAGAGCTGCCGGACCTGGTGCTGCTGGACTGGATGCTGCCCGGCGAACCCGGCGTGCTGCTGGCCCGTCGCTGGCGCCAGGACGCGCGCACGCGCCAGCTGCCGATCCTGATGCTGACGGCGCGCTGCGAGGAGACCGACGTCGTCCAGGGCCTCGACGCAGGTGCCGACGACTACCTGCCCAAGCCGTTCTCGGCGCCCGAGTTGCTGGCGCGCATCCGCGCCGTGCTGCGCCGCAAGGCCCCCGAGTCGCTTGACACTGCTGTGCAGGTGGGCGCGCTGAAACTCGACCCGGCGACGATGCGCGTGCACGCCGGTAGCGCCGAGGTGCATCTGGGCCCGACCGAGTTCCGCCTGCTGCGCTACCTGATGACATATCCGGAGCGCGTGCACTCGCGCGGCCAGTTGCTCGACCGCGTCTGGGGCGACCATGTCTTCATCGAGGAGCGTACCGTCGACGTGCATATCAAGCGCTTGCGCGACACGCTGTCGCCAACGGGTTGCTCGACGTTGATCGAGACCGTGCGCGGCGCTGGCTACCGGCTGGCCCGGCCGGCAGCCGTGCCAGCCTAAGGAGCCGCGCGGCGACTTGAGGCGACCAGCCGCCCGGCTTCGATCCGCAGCTGGCGGTCGCAGCGCGCTGCGATGCCGGCGTCGTGGGTCACCAGCACCAGCGTCGTGCCGGCCTCACGGTTCAGCTCGAACATCAGCGCCATCACGGTCTCGCCCGTGGCGAAGTCCAGGCTGCCCGTCGGCTCGTCGGCGAGAAGCACGGCCGGCCGCACGACGAAAGCGCGGGCCAGCGCCACGCGCTGCTGCTCGCCGCCCGACAGCACCTTCGGGTAGTGCGACAGCCGCTCGCCCAGGCCGACGCGTCGCAGCATCTCGGTGGCGGCACTGCGCGCATCGTTGCGGCCCATCAGCTCCAGCGGCAGCATCACGTTTTCCAGGGCCGTCAGGTTGGCCAGCAGCTGGAAGCTCTGGAACACGAAACCGACCTGGCGCGCGCGCAGTGCAGCCCGCTCGTCTTCGTCCAGCTTGAACAGGTCCTGCCCGGCCAGCATCACCGTGCCCGAGCTCGGTACATCGAGGCCCGCGATGATGCCCAGGAGCGTGCTCTTGCCAGAGCCCGATGCACCGACGATGGCAGCCGACTCGCGCGGGCTCAAGGTGAATTCGATGTCGTGGAGAATGACCAGCGTCCCGGTTGAATCGGTCACCTGCTTGGTGACCCCGCGGACGGCAATGATGGGTTCCGGCATCGATACGCTTTCTTCTTCGAGGCCCGCCGTGGGGTTGAAACGGCGGGTCTTTCTGGGTTCATGGCTCACGCTTGTCGGGCACTGTAGCCTGCTGTCTTCCGCCGCCCGCGCGCAAGGGCCAACCAGCGTGGCAATGCGGCGGATCCTCGTCGTCGGCGATAGCCTGTCGGCCGAGTACGGCTTGGCGCGCGGCAGCGGCTGGGTCGCGCTGCTTGAAAAGCGCCTGGCACGCGATCAGCTCGGCTGGAAGGTCGTCAACGCCAGCATCAGCGGCGACACCACCTCAGGGGGCCGCTCGCGGCTGGCGGCGTTGCTCAGGCAGCACAAGCCGCACGTCGTGGTGATCGAACTCGGCGGCAACGACGCGCTGCGCGGCTTGCCGTTGACGCTGACCCGCGACAACCTGACGGCGATGGCGCGTGCCGCCAAGGCCGCCGGCGCCAAGGTACTGATCGCCGGCATGGCCGTGCCGCCCAACTACGGCCGTCAGTACGGCGAGGACTTCACCGCACTGTTTGGCACCGTGGCCAAGGCCGAGGGCGCAGCGCTTGTGCCGTTCCTGCTGGCCGGCGTGGCGGATGGCCCGGACGCGGATGCGATGTTCCAGCCGGACCGCATCCACCCCAAGGCCGAAGCACACCCGCGCATGCTCGACAACGTCTGGCCGGCGCTGCGCAAGCTGCTCGGCTAGCGCGCGGCGCGGCCACCCGCCCTGACCCGTTTCAGCGCGCGTTCTCGCGTTCGCGGGCACCGTCGCGCGGTGCTGGGCCGCGCTTGCGTTCTTCCTCGTCCGGCTGGGCACGCGGTGCTTCGCGCGCCCGCTCCGGCGGAGCAGCGCGGGGCGCGGGCGCGGGCGCTGCGGCAGGCTGCGGCGACGGCCGCTGCGGACCTTGAACCTGGCCCGGAGCGGGTTGCACCGCAGCGGGGGCTGGCGCTGGTGCAGGCTGCGCTGCCGGCCCGACCCGTTCACGCCGCGGATCGGGCGCCGATTGCTCCACACCACGGCGCGGCCAACCCTGGTTGCGCTGTTCGCCGTTGCGCTCTTGCGTCCGGTCGACGGGCCGTTGGGGCTGCAGCTGCGGCTGCGGCTGCGGCTGCGGCTGAAACGGTGGTTGAGGCTGTGCCTGCGGCTGCGGCTGCATCAACGGCGGCTGCGCCTGGCGCTCTGCCGCGCGCTCGGGCGCAGGCATCGGCATCGTGGTGGGCGGCTGTTGCGGCGGGTCGCGCTCCTGCCGGCGCTCGGGGCCGCGTTCGGGTGGGCGCTCGGCCTGCGCCGGCCGTTGCGGGCCATAGACCTGCCCCGGCGGCGGCGAACCGTCGCCCAGCGGTGCGTTGCCGAAATTGCGCATCGCCTCAGGCCCCACCGCCACGCGGTTGACCGGCTGGCGTTGCAGCAGCGCGTCGCGCGGCACGACGGTCACGGCGCCGGGCACACCCTGGTTGCCGTACATGATCGGGCCGGTCGGCACCTGCTGCGGCGGGCCGCCCGGGCGCTGCGCTTGGCCATGCCCCGGGTACGGGCGCATCGGCCCGACGTTGATGCGGTCGGTGTAGCGCGGCGTGTGGCGGTAGTACGGCCGGAACGCTTCCCGCGGTGCCAGCGGTACCCAGCCGACGGTTGGCCCACCGATCTGCACCGACACCGACAGCCGCGGCCCACCGATCCACGCCACCAGCGCCGGCGCGTAGACCGGCCTTGCCACATAGCTGCCGGGGGCCCAGCCCCAGCGGCTGTTCCAGAACACCCAACGCCCATAGTGGAAAGGCGCGAAGCCCCAAGGCGCTTCGTCGACCCAGGTCCAACCCCACGGCCGCACCCAGGCCCAGCGGCCGTGGCGGTACGGCGCCCAGCCCGGTCGCACGTCGACCGGGTACCAGACCGCACCGTACTCGGGGTGGCGGTCCCAGCGGCCGAAGCGGTCGAGTTCTTCGGCACCTGTCATCTCCGGCGAGACGTAGGTGTTGGAGGCGGTGCGCTGCTCGTCACGCCGGTCTTCGGCGAACACGCGGTCGGCGAACTCGTCGGCGGGCAGGCTGTTCCACGAATGCCGCAGTTCGCCGGCTTCGTTGTTGCGGCGGGCACGCTCGCGCCACAACTCGGCGCGCTGGCCGGTGGCAATGGTGAAACCAAAGGCGTCTTCGATGCGCAGGTCGCCGCGCCACACGCCAGCGAAGGTGCTGTCGTCGGTGCGGTCGATGCGGTAGTGGCCGGCGCGCTGCGGTGTCAGCCGCACCTCGTTCGTGACGACCTCGATCTCCTCCGCCTTCTCGCGCGTCTTCACGCGCAGCGCCAGGCTGCCGCGGTGAAGCTGGAAGACCAGCCGTTCGTCGTCGACCTGTCGGAGTTCAAGCTCGGTGCCGCCGCCCAGCCGCAGCACGGTCGAGCCGACGCGTAACTCGGCGCGGCCTTGCGGCGCGGTGGACACGCGGTCGCCGGTGGTCAGGGGGCGGTTGCGCTCGGCGTCGTCCCATTCGCCACGCTCGGCATCAAACCAGGACACGCCGCCGCGGGCGTCGGCGAGGCGGCCGACGCGGCCCGGCGGGTCTTCCTGCGCGGTGGCGGGCACCGCGACAAGCAGCGCGGTGGTGAAAGCAAGTGCAGCAAGAAGGCGGCTCATGGCCGCTCAACGGGTACCGCTGCGTCGCCGCCGACTGCTGGCGTGTAAAGCACTGTGTCTTGGGGGGGTGAAGGCGGCGCGACGCGACAGGGACTGGGTCGTCGGTTCAATCGTCATCCAGCGGATTCAGGTCCGGGAACAGCACGCTGGTGTAGCCGAACTTCGTCAGGTCGGTCATGCGCGTGGGGTACAGGCGGCCGATCAGGTGGTCGCACTCGTGCTGCACCACGCGGGCGTGGAACCCGTCGGCCTCGCGCTCGAACGGCTTCCCCTTGGCATCGAACCCCCGGTAGCGGATGCGCGAATGGCGCGGCACCACGCCGCGCAGGCCCGGCACCGACAGGCAGCCTTCCCAACCGTCTTCAAGCGCCTCTCCCTGCGGCTCGATCACCGGGTTCAGCAGCACGGTCGGTGGCACCGGCGGCGCATCCGGGTAGCGGTCGTTGTGGCTGAAGCCGAAGATCACCAGTTGCAGATCGACGCCGATCTGCGGCGCCGCCAGCCCTGCACCGTTGGCTGCGGCCATGGTGTCGAACATGTCGGCGACCAGATCGTGCAGCTCGCGCGTGTCGAACGACGGCACCGGCTGCGCCACGCGCAGCAGGCGCGGGTCGCCCATCTTCAGGATCTCGCGCACGGCCATTCGCGGCCTCCTCGTTTCGGTTGGGTTGGTTTCATAACAGCCACCGGCGCGGCTTACTTGAATTGCACGCCAACGCTCGGATTGCCCGGGAGACCCAGGTACTCGGCGCTGACCTTCAGCCCCGGCTTCGGTGGCAGCAGCTTGGAGAACGAGCCCAGGCTGATCAGGTCACCGACCTTCAGGCTACGGTTCTCGCGCCGGATATCAGCCGCCAGCCACAGCACGGCGTTCAGCGGGTGTTCGAGCACATCGCTGCCCTTGCCGCGGTCGACCTCCGCACCGTCGGCTTTCAGCACCACGACCATGTCGCGCAGCGCATCCAGCAGCGCCAGCCGCTCGGCGCGCGTTACGGGCACTGGGATGGGTTTGCCAACGATTCCCAGCCGCGCGCCAACGTTGATGGCGGTGATGGCCGCGCCGTTGAGCTTGGGCGGCGCCTCGACCACGAGGTCGGGCAGTTCGATGAACGGGATGATCTGGTCGACCGCTTCCAGCACCTCGGCGGCCGTGCGCGCCGTGTTGATCGACTCGCTGCCGACGCGCACGAGCAGATCGGCTTCGTAGAGCGGCCGCGCGCCGAAGTTCGCGTCGACCAGGCTGCCATCGGGCAGCAGCATGTTCGCGTACAGCAGGCCCCACACCGGGGCGTTGGCGTTGAAGCGTTTCTGCACCGCCGGGTTGGTGAGGCCGGCCTTGTAGCCCACCGGCTTGCCCATCTGCGGCCCGAGCACCTTGTGCAGCTTGGCGCGGCTGCACTCGCCGTCGGCCTGGCTCAGGCCCTCGGGGTTGGCAGCCGGCTTGCCGGCCATGTAGGCGGCAGCCATCGCGGTGATGGCAGCGTCGCTCAGGCAGTCGGCGTAAACGGTCGGGGCGGCCAGGGCCAGCAACGTGGCGGCCAGCAAAGGGGCTCGGGTCATGGTGTCTCCTGGGTTGAGGTTGCGCTTGATTCTGGGGCGGATGGTCCGGCCAGCAAGGCATACAGCCCGGCTTCGTCGAGCACCGACACGCCGAGCTCGCGTGCCTTGTCGAGCTTGCTGCCGGCTTCAACGCCTGCCACGACGGCATGGGTCTTCTTCGACACCGAGCCGGCGACCTTGCCGCCCGCGGCCTCGATCAGGGCCTTCGCGTGCTCGCGCGACAGCGTGGGCAGCGTGCCAGTCAGCACCAGTGTCTTGCCGGCCAACGGCAACGGCGCGCTGGTGTCACGCGTGCCGTCGTGCTCGGGCCAGGTGATGCCTATCCCTGGCGGTTTCTCGCGCAGCAGTTCGACGATCTCGCGGTGGTGCGGCTGGGCGAAGAAGCCGTGGATCGCCTGCGCGACGATCGGGCCGACGTCGTTGACCGCGAGCAGTTGCTCGACGGTCGCGTCCATCACCGGATCCAACTTGCCGAAGTGGCGCGCGAGATCCTTCGCTGTCGCCTCGCCCACCTGGCGGATGCCTAACCCGTAAAGGAAGCGTGCCAGCGTCGTCTGTTTGCTCTGCTCCAGCGCCTCGACGAGGTTGGCAGCGCTCTTCTGGGCCATGCGTTCGAGCACCGACAGCTTCGCCACACCCAACGTGTACAGCTCCGGCAGCGTGCGCACGATGCCGCCGTCGACCAACTGATCGACCAGCTTGTCGCCCAGGCCCTCGATGTCCATCGCGCGCCGGCCGGCGAAGTGCAGCAGCGCCTGCTTGCGCTGCGCAGCGCAGAACAAGCCACCGGTGCAGCGGTGGTCCATGCCACCCTGCTCGCGCGCCACGGGGCTGGCGCAGACGGGACATGCGCGCGGCATGCGGAAGTTGGGCACGTAGGACGGCCGCGTCGGATTCACGCGGCCGACAACCTCCGGGATCACGTCGCCGGCGCGCCGCACGATCACCGTGTCGCCAATGCGCACGCCCTTGCGGCGCAGTTCGAACACGTTGTGCAGCGTCGCGTTGCTGACCGTTGTGCCACCGACGAACACCGGGGCCAGCTTGGCCACCGGCGTCAACTTGCCGGTGCGGCCGACCTGAATCTCGATGTCGTTCAAGAGCGTGGCCAGCTCCTGTGCCGGGTACTTGTGCGCCACCGCCCAGCGTGGCTCGCGCGACTTGAAGCCGAGCTGCTGCTGCAGCGCACGATCGTCGACCTTGTAGACCACGCCGTCGATCTCGAAAGGCAGTGCGTCGCGCGCTGCCGCGATCCGGGCATGGAACGCGGCCAGGCCCTCGGGGCCCTCGACGCGCTGACGCTCGTCGCTGATGGGAAAGCCCAACACCGCCAACGCGTCGAGCATGCCCGTGTGCGTGGCCGGCACCGCCCAGCCTTGCGTATCGCCCAGGCCATAGGCATAGAAGTCGAGCGGCCGTTGGCGCGCGACCTGCGGATCCAGCGCCCGCACGATGCCCGCCGCCGCGTTGCGCGGATTGACGAAAACCTTGGCACCTGCCTCACGCTGGCGCTCGTTCAGCGCCTCGAAGGCACTGCGGCGCATGAAGACTTCGCCGCGCACTTCCAGCACCGGCGCCGCAGCGCCACGCAGCCGGCGTGGAATGCCCGGGATGGTGCCGACCGTGTGCATGACGTCCTCGCCAGTCTCACCATCACCCCGCGTCGCGGCCTGCACCAGTACACCGTGTTCGTAGCGCAGGTTGATCGCCAGGCCATCGAACTTCAACTCGGCCGCGTAGCCCACCGGCGGCGCATCGCCGGGCAGGTCGAGCGCCTTGCGCACCGCAGCGTCGAACTTGAACGCGCCCGCTTCGCTGTAGTCGGTCTCGGTCTTGATCGACAGCATCGGCACCGCATGGCGCACCGGCTTCAGGCCGTCGAGCACGGCACCGATCACCCGCTGCGTCGGTGAATCGGCACGCGTCAGCGCCGGGTGCGCCGCTTCGATCGCCTCGAGCTCCTGGTACAGCGTGTCGTAGGCCGCGTCGCTGATCTCCGGCGCGTCGTGAACGTAGTAGCGCTCAGCGTGGTGGCGCAGTTGCAGGCGCAGCGCTTCGGCTCGCGCTTCGGCCTCGAGGGCAGCAGCTTTCGTGGGCATGTGCGACATTCTGCGGCCCCTTGCGGACACCACGATGGCCCACGACTTCGACCTCATCACCCTCGGCGCCGGCTCCGGCGGTGTCGCGGCCTCGCGCCGCGCCGCGCTGCACGGCGCCCGCGTCGCCATCGTCGAAGCCGGCCGCGTCGGTGGGACCTGCGTGCTGCGCGGCTGCGTGCCGAAGAAGTTGTTGATGTACGCGGCAGCCTTCGGCGATGCGTTCGCCGAAGCGCGCGGCTACGGCTGGGCGCTGGGCGAAGGCGCGCCAGCCTTCGACATGGCGCGCTGGCAGGCGGCGAAGACGGCCGAGACCGACCGCCTCGAAGGCATCTACCGCCAGATGCTGTCGGCGGGCAACGTCATGCTGATCGAGGGCTTCGCGCGCCTGGTGGGGCCGGGCCGGGTCGCGGTGCGCGGCACCAGCGGCGACGACCGCGAGATCACTGCGCCGCATGTGTTGATCGCCACCGGCGCCGCGCCGGTGCGCGACAGCATCCCGGGCATCGAGACCTGCGCCACCAGCGATGACCTGCTCGACCTGGCCGCGCTGCCGACCACCGCCGCCGTCATCGGTGCAGGATACGTGGCAGTCGAGTTCGCCAGCATGCTGGCGCGGCTGGGTACGAAGGTCAGCCTGTTCTTCCGCGACACGCTGCCTCTGCGTGGCTTCGACGAGTTGCTGCGCACATCGGCTGCCCAGTCGTTGACGGCGGCCGGTGTCGAGCTGAACCCGGGCAGCGTACCCACCCGCATCCAGAGGGTCGAAGGCGAGTTCGTGCTGCTATCCGGCGACCGCGTGCGCAGCTTTCCCTGGGTGTTGAACGCCACCGGCCGGCGGCCCAACACCGGCGGCCTCGGGCTGGAGTCGGTCGGCCTCTTACCCGGCCGCAATGGCGCCGTGGCGGTGAAGCCCGGCTCGCGAACGGCAGCCGATGGCGTCTATGCCATCGGCGACGTGGTCGACCACAAGAACCTCACGCCGGTGGCGATCGCCGAAGGCCGCGCGTTGGCCGACACGCTGTTCGGCGGCACGCCGCGCGTCGTCGACCTGTCGCGCGTGGCCAGCGCCGTGTTCATGCTGCCGCCGCTGGCCAGCGTCGGGCCCACCGAGGCCGAAGCCATCGCGCAGGGGCACCGGGTCAAGGTCTACGAGACCGACTTCCGCGCCATGAAGCAGGCCTTCATCGGCGGCACCGAGCGCACGCGGATGAAGCTGCTGGTGGATGCCGCCACCGACCAGGTCCTGGCGGTGCACATGGCCGGCCACGACGCGCCCGAGATCGTGCAGAGCCTGGCCGTCGCGCTGACCGCCGGTGCGACCAAAGCGCACTTCGACCAGACCGTCGCTGTGCACCCGACGGCGGCCGAAGAGTTCGTGCTGATGCGCGAACCCACGCGTACCGTGGGTTGAACGCGTCACGGCCAAGCTGTTGCGCATCTGCCGCTGCCGCTGCCGCGTTGACCGCGATCTGACGGCCCGCGAATTGCGCCGGCGCTGGGCTCTCCGCCAATGACTTGTCCCGCGTTTTCTGGCCGGCAGGATGGTGGACCGGCCCCGACCCATCAGCGACACACGCTGCCGTGCACTCGTCGCCCCGAAGCGGCGGGGCGCGTATGCACCGAGGCCCCCCAAAGTTGTCCCCGCCGCTGTGGGCGTACACAGGTAGGCGGCATCTAGGGCGATTGAGGCGCCGCGCGCGGCTTGAAACCGTCCGAGGTCCCAACCTTGGGAGCCTCGTGTGCAAGCCATCGATCCGCAGCCCCGCCGGGCGCCAGATGGTGCCCGGGTCCACTACGAGCGCCACCGCCCGGAGCAGACCACGCTTTACGGCATAGTCCAGCAGCATGCCGCGACCTTCTTCGCCGCGACAGAGGCGCCCGCCGGCTCCGACTTGCCGCAGTTTGTGAGGGACGAGTTCGACGCCTTCCTCGAATGCGGCACCCTGGCTCACCGCTGCGATGGGCCGCACTGGACGCGACTGCCTGGGCTGGGGACCTTGGGATTAGAGGTTTTTGAAAACCCTGTCCTCAATCCCCAATCCTTCACGCTTAACAGTGCAGCACTCACAGCGGACCACCTCTGGCATCGGTGGCGTTGAGTTGCAGCGTGTCGGGAGCCTCTTGCGGCGTGGGGATCCAGCGCCCGATGCAGGACCGCGTCTTCAGGCACGGGTCGGTCAGCGTGCGCAAGAACTCCACCAGGCGCGGCGTGTCCGCGGGTGAGCCCAGTGCCAGGTTGACGATCGGCATGCCGCCCGCCGGGTCGGCCTGGCGTTTGGCCTCCATGCGGGCGAGCGCGGCGCGGGTGTTGCTGTCCACCGTCGCCGCGTCGCCGCCGCAGCCGCCGAGATCGACGAACTGCGGCAAGGCACACCACAGCTTGCCGCTCAGGAACGCGTTCACCGTGTCCTGCGGCACCGCGTAATGGTCCACCACCTGGTTGAGCGTGCCGTAGCTGCCGGCGTGGCCATACGGCGCGGTCAACTCGACATTAAGCAGCGTCGGCGTGCGAAAGGCGCCGCGCTGAGCGGCGTTGCCGCTCTGGCGCTCGCGACCGAAGTCGTCGCGCGCGGCATCGCCCATGCCGGGGCCAACCTGCGGAAAGCCCAGCGCATGGAATTTCTCATCGGTGAAGAAGTCGCCCTTGTGACACTGCACGCAAGCCTGGCCGCCTTGTGCCACGCCCTTGTAGAACAGGAGCGCGCCGGCCTTGGCGGTCTCGCTGATGGCGCTCAGGTCGCCCTGCACGTAACGGCGCCACGGTGTGTCCACGAAGGTGGCCGAGCGCTGGTACTCGGCGAGGGCACGCATGATGTTGTCGAAGGTGATGAGTTGCTCGGCGCTGCCTGCGGGCTGCCCGAGGCCGGTGCGAAAGCGTGCCAGCCAGTCGCTGGGGGCCAGCGCGCCGGCGCCGCTGCCGAAATTGCCCAGCCGCGCCGCCACATGCTCGCGCACCTGCGGCGGACTCAGGCCCGGCAAGCCGTTGCCGCGCATCTCCTCCACGACCGTGATCGGGAAGCGCGCCTGCGCCGCCAGCAGGTTGGGCCCGGCTGCCGCGTCAGCACTGCCGAAGGCGCTGGCCGGCGTGCGGATGCCGCTGGCGCTGCCACCGACGTTCGGCTCCTTGCCCAGGCTTTCGATGCGGCCGTCCCAAAAAAGCACCTGGTCGAACAGTCCGTTATTGAAGAAGCTGTTGGAATTGCGGCCGACGAAAATCTGCCCATCGGCTCGGCGCCGACCGGGGCCCACGACATCGGGCAGCGCGGCACCCGTGCCCACCGACAGCGACAGGCCGTCCGCGCCGCCCAGCGCCGGGTGGTGGCACGAAGCGCAGGCGGTGTCGCGGTTGCCCGACAGGGCCTTGCTGAAGAACAGCAGCCGGCCCAGCTGCGGCAGGGGCGCGTCGATGGACGGCAGCACGCGTCCGGTTCGCGGGTCGCCCGTGAGGTTGTTGGCATTGATGAGACCGCGCAGTTCGGTATCGATCGCGCTGATGGGGGGTGGCGCTGGCGGTGGCGGTGGCGGTGGCGGTGGCGGTGGCGGTGGCGATGCCGGTGCTGCCGCCGCTGGCTCGGCCCCGCCACCGCCGCCACCGCCGCCACAGGCGGTGGTGGCGAGGATCAACATCAGGAGGCCGACGCGGGCCAGTGTCGGCAACGGGCTTGGGGTCAGGGGCAAGGGGATCTCCGAAACGCCGTGGATGACGGTTGCGAAGCATCCGCGAGCGCGCGCCGGGAGTCCTGACCAAGCGCTGATCAAACGCTGATCAGCGGGTGCAGCGCCCCGGACTCAGGGTTTGACCGGGGTCACAGGCGCCAACGCAGCGTAGTCGCGGTCGCCGATGGCGATACGGCGGCGCACCTCGTCGCGCTGCATCGCCATCGAGGCCTGCGCGGCCGCCAGCACGGCCTGGAAGCGCGGCTGGGTGCGCAGGGCGGCCCAGCGCGGATCGTGCTGCAGCCAGCGGTAATCGTTGAAACCGCCGGCCAGTGCCTGTTCCAGCCGCTGCAGCGCGCCTTCGCTGTCGCCAGCCAGCGCGTGCGCCAGAGCGTGCAGGGCCAAGGCGGCGGGGTTGCTTCCCAGCCGGCCGGCCAGGGCCAGGGCGACGACCTGGGCGATGTCCTGCTGCGCCACGCTGCGCTGGGCGGCATCGCCGGCCTGGGCCATGGCCCAGGCGACGGCCAGCCGGTGGTCGGCCTGTTCATCCTCGCTCAAGGGATTCGGCAGGCTGCTGCGTTTGGCCAGCGCATCCAGTGCGGCGGGCAGCTGGCCGCGCAGCGCAAGCGAAGCGGCGCGCGCCGGCATCCACCATACCGGCAGCTGCCGCGGCTCGTTCATCGTGGCCAGTGCGGCCGACTCGACCTCGGCGTGGCGGCCCATGCGCAGCAGCGCGGCCTCGTATGCGCGAAAGACGGCCGGCGGCACCACCAGGCCCTGCAGCGGCTGCAGCCGCCGCGCCGCTGTCTCGTCCAGCCCCAGCGCGGCCAGCAGCGGCAGCGCCGGCACGCCGGCCAGCGGGCCGCCCCAGCGCGCGACACCGCTATCCTCGATGGCCAGGCCCCAGCGCAGCGCTTCGGCCAGGCGCCCGTGGTCGCGGTCCAGCACCAATAGCGCGTAGTAGGCACCCACCGGCCGCGCCGGCAACTCCAGCATGCGCAGGTAGATGCGCCGTGCTTCGTCGGGCCGCCCGGCGCGTGAATGCGCCACGCCGACGTTGCCCAGCAGCACCGGGTTCAGCGGGTCGATGCGCAGGCCGGCCTGCAGTTGCGCGTCGGACTCGGTGCTGCGGCCCTGCTGTGCCAGCGAGTTGGAGCGCCAGTTGTGGGCGATGACCAGCATCGGGTCAAGCTCCAGCGCGCGCTGCAGGGCTGCGTCGGCGCCGGTGTAGTCGCCCCGCTGCAGGCGCAGCAGCCCGGCGGCGGCATGGGCCAGGCCCAGGCGCGGGTCGTCGGCCAGGGCGCGCTGTACCGCCTGTTCGGCCAGCGCCGAGTCGCCGCGCACGCCGCCGCCGTGGTTGCCCAGTTGCAGGACGATGCCGAACAGGGCCTGCGCGCGTGCGAAACCGGGTTCCAGCGCCAGCGCCTGCTCCAGTGCCTGCCGCGCCAGCGGCCGCCAGTCCTGGGTGCGGCGGTTGAAGAGTTCACGCGCCAGCATGTAGTGCTGCCAGGCTTCGACCCCCGCGCTGCGGTGCGCGTCGGGCAGCGGTGTGCCGGGCTCGATGTTCTGCACCACCTGCGCCGCCACGCTGCGCGCAATCTCGTCCTGCAGCGCGAAAAGGTCGACCAGCGGGCGCTCGAAACGCGCGTTCCAGCGCCGGTAGCCGCTGACGGCGTCGACCAGCTGGGCGCTGACCACGACGCGGTCGCCGTCGCGCCGCACGCTGCCTTCCAGCAGCCACAGCACGCCGAGCAAACGGCCGATGCGCTTGGCGTCCTGCTCCGCGCCACGGAAGGCGAAGGAGGAGGTGCGCGCCACCACCTGCAGCCGCGGCAGCTGGGAGAGGCGGTCAAGCACGTCTTCGGCCACACCGTCGGCGAACAGCTGCGCGTTGTCGGCGTCAGCGGCGCTGAGCACGCTGAGCACGCTGAACGGCAGCACGGCGATGCTGGCCACCGGTGCCGGCGGGCTGCGCCAAACCACGGCCCATACCAGGGCGGCGACGGCGGCCACGGCGACCAGCGCCGACGCCATCACGCCGAGGCTGCGCCAGCCGTGCGGCCGCGTTGGCCTTTGCGCTGGCGGCGTTGGAGCGAAAGGCGAGTCAGTCGCGCCAGGCGTGGCATCGCCGAGGAGATGTAGGTTCGGCGCCGCCGCGGCGCCTTCGACCTCGACCGCGCCTGGCGTCACCGCCTCGGCCTGCGGCACGACCATCAGCCGGTAGCCGCGCTTGGAGACGGTCTCGATGTAGCGCGGCGCCGCGGCGTCGTCACCGAGCGTGCGTCGCAGGTCCTTGACGCAGCGCGTGAGCGAGTGCTCGGTCACCACGACGCCGGGCCAGACGGCCGCCAGCAACTCGTCCTTTTCGACGACGCGGTCGGCGTGGAGCAGCAGGTGGTGCAGCAGGTCGAAGGCCTTGGGCTGCAGGTGCAGCAGGTCGGTCCCGCGGCGCAGTTCGAAACGGTTCGCGTCGAGCGTGAAGTCGCCAAACTGCAGAACGCCTGGCGCCGTCGTGGAGCGTGCGTCGCTGTCGTCGGACGGGCGCGCCATCAAGGAGGGGCCACGGACGGCCGAGCGGTCATTCGCCGTGCGCGGCCAAGCCAGTGGGCACGAGGTGGGGCGGGAGCGGCGCACGCATCCGCGCCGGCGCGGTGGGCTGGTTCGCTTCGCTCTGGACCGTGATACAGCACACCATCACAGCCATGATACGCAGCGGTTTTGCCAGCGTGTCCATGCCAGCCTGTCCACACGCCGAGACGGGGCATCTTGTCTCGCAGGTTGTCCTCGTTGCACGCCAGCGGACCGCCGTTGGCGAGCGTGATCCGGTCCGGCATGCGTCTCGCCCCGCGGCACCACGATGCACGCAGTTCGTGCACCGAGAGTGATCGCACATGAGCGTTGAGATGGGACTTGCCGCATCCGCTGCACTGCGGCGAATGCGGGCGCGGCTGCCTGAAGGCGCGCTCTTCGCCACACTATTTACCGCGCACGCGCAAGAGCCCTTCAATGCCGCCACCTACAACTTCCGATCCAACACGCCCAGCGCCGGTGTCTCGCCTGCCCAGCCCTCGTCATCGCCTAGCAGCTCCGTCGCGTAGCCCAGCTCGGCCTTCCAGTGCGCCTCCCGGGGCCATCTTCAGGCGTTGCAGCAACATCGGAGCCGATCTATCCAGAGGGTTGAGGGACAAGCCCACCGGCGCATGCGCACTGCCGCGCGCCACGGTGGGGCCCGCCCCCTTGGGCATGTTGAGTGCAGCGTTGACGAGAGACGTCAACTCCGCCACATGCCCGGCGCAGGCCTGTTCCCACCACCAGGGTCCGGTCGTCTTGCCGCGCCCCGGGCGGCGAAGGTGTGCCGACAGTGCAAGGCTGGGATACGGGGGCTTTGATGACTGACGGCTGCCGACCACCAACACCACGGCCAGCAGCCATTGTTCGGCGCCACGGCGGGCAACCCCAATACATCTGGAACGAATGCGGCCAACCTAGCCCTGTTCACCAACGTGCATGTCCGACGGCTACTGGTCCGGTACCGAGTACGCGCCGAATCCGATTGACGCGTGTCTCTTCTACACCAATGCCCGCTACCAGGGCTTCAGCAGCAAGAGCCCGCGGTTGTACGCCGTGCCTGTCCGCCCCGCCGATGTGGCCGCCGCTTTGCCGGAGCCGCAGACGCTGGCGCTCGTGACCCTGGCCTCGGGCGCGCTGGTGGTGGCGGTGCGGCGGCGGCCACGTTGAGGCTTCGGGGCTTCGATACCTTTGGCCCTTTCCTCGGGCGCGCAACCGGCAGCGCGAGGTGGTGCGCTCAGTGAGTGTGCATAGCTGCACTGGCCTGGATGCACCCACTGATCGAAACCCACCGCAGCGAACTGATCGCCCTGGCAAAGCGACGGGGAGTGACGGGTGTCCGAGTGTTTGGCTCGATGAGCCGTGGAGACGCGCGCGACAACAGCGACGCTGACTTGCTGGTGGCGCTGGCCCCCGGCACGAGTGCCCTGGCCTTGGGCGGCCTGTTGCTGGATGCGCAGGAGTTACTGGGACGTCGGGTGGATGTCGTGACCGAAGCGAGCCTGCATCCCGCGCTGCGCGAACGTGTGCTCGCGGACGCCGTGTCGTTGTGACGCCAGGTGCTGAAGCCGATCGGGTGCTGCTGGCGCACATGCGCGAATGTCTGGAGCGCATCCACGAGTACACGGGCGGCGCGAACTCGCCGGGTTTCGCAACGTGATCGTGCATGGCTACCTGGGTGTCGACCTGGGTGCGGTCTGGCTGGTTGTCGAGCAGGATCTACCGGCGGTGGCCGAGGCCGTCAACCGTTTGGCCGCGCGCTTGGCCTCGTCAGACTGAACCGAACGGCTGCTTGTCTGCAGGACTGACGGCCGCTGATGGCCGAGTGCCGGTGTCTGTGAGCGGCCGGTCTGAATCAGGCCAGTGGGCTCTGAACCGCCATGACCCGGTCGTGACATCGGCGGCAGACGCCTGTCTGTCGCGCTGACTGCCGGCGCGACCAAGGGCCACTTCGATGCCACGGGCGCGCCCAACCCGACCGCTGGCGAAGAGTTCGCGCTGATGAGGGAGCCGACCCGTACGGTCGTCGGGTGCGGGCCGACGCGCACGGTCGGCTGAACGGCCTACAGCCCGAGTTCGCTCAGCCCTGCGTGGTCGTCGGGCCGCCGCCCCAACGGCCAGTGGAACAAGCGCTCCTCGGGCTTGATCGGGAGGTCGTTGATGCTGGCGAATCTGCGCGTCATGAAGCCCGCGTCGTTGAACTCCCAGTTCTCGTTGCCGTAGCTGCGAAACCATTGACCGGCGGTGTCGTGGCACTCGTAGGCAAAGCGCACGGCGATCACGTTGCCGGTGAAGGCCCACAGTTCCTTCATCAAGCGGTAGTCGAGCTCGCGGGCCCACTTGCAGCGCAGGAAGGCCTTGACCTCCTCTCGCCCGACCGGGAACTCGGCGCGGTTGCGCCAGCGCGTATCTTCCGTGTAGACCCGCGCGCAGACCTCGGGGTCGCGGGTGTTCCACGCATCTTCGGCGCCGCGTACCTTCTTCGCGGCGCCCTCGGCAGTAAACGGCGGCAGCGGTCGGCGGGTTTCCGACATCGACATCTCCTTCACCACCGTCACCAGCCGATCGCCTTCGGCAGCCAGAGCGCGATCTGCGGATAGAAGAACACCAGCGCCAGCGTGACGGCCTGCATGCCGACGAAGGGCACCACGCCCTTGTAGATGTCCTTGATCGACACCTCGGGCGGCGCCACGCCTTTCAGATAGAACAAGGCCCAGCCGAAAGGCGGCGTCAGGAACGACGACTGCAAGTTGACGGTGATCAGCATCGCCAGCCAGACCGGATCAACGCCCTGTGCCACCAGCACCGGCAGGAACAGCGGCACGGCGATGTAGCTGATCTCGATCCACTCGATGAAGAAGCCCAGCAGGAAGATCAGCGCCATCATGAACCAGATGTCGCTGTTGACGCCGCCCGGCAGCCACTCGAACAGCCGCACGATCAGGTCTTCGCCGTGCAGCCCGCGGAACGCCAGCGCGAAGACCTGCGCCATCAGCAGGATGAACATCATGATCGCCGTGATCTTGCTGGTCTCCAGCGCCACCGCCTTCAGCACCGACCACTTGAAGCGGCCGGCGCCGATGGTGATGAGGATCGCGCCCACCGCGCCCATCGACGCCGCTTCGGTCGGCGCCGCGACACCGCCGACGATGCTGCCCAGCACCGCCACCACCAGCATGATCGGCGGCACCACGACCTTCCAGAAGCGCAACCACAGTTGGCGACGGCTGACCTCATCGCGCTCGGCTTGAGGAATCGGCGGCATCAGCTGCGGCTTCCACCAACCCAGCAGCAGCAGGAACACGATGTAGACCGAGGCCAGCAACAGGCCGGGCCCGACCGCAGCCGCGAAGAGCGTGCCAACCGACAACTGCATGATGTCGGACAGCAGGATCAGGATCAGGCTGGGCGGGATGATCTGCCCCAGCGTGCCCGAGGCGCAGATCGTCCCGCACGCAACCGACTTGTCGTAGCCGCGGCGGATCAACGTCGGCAGCGTCAGCAGCCCGAGCGTGATGATGGTCGCGCCGACGATGCCGGTCGTCGCACCCATCAGAACGCCGAACAGGATGATCCCCACGCCCATGCCGCCGCGCACACCACCGGCCAGGTGGCCCATCACGTCCAGCAAGTCGTCGGCCAGGCGCGACTTCTCCAGCATCACGCCCATGAAGACGAAGAGCGGAATCGCCATCCATTGGTAGCCCGCGACCACGCCGTAGACGCGCGCCGGCAGCAGGTTGAAGAGCCCCTCGCCGAAGCCCAGCCAGCCGAACAGAAAACCCACCGTGGCCAGCGTGGTGGCGACAGGCACGCCCAGCATCAACAGGGCAAAGAAGCCGACCAGCATCAGGATCGCGTAGGTCTGCGGCTCAAACACCGGCGGGCTCCTGGCGCTTGCGCTCTTCGATGAACAGGCGGCCGAGCGCGCCCACGGTTTGCAACACCAGCAGGCCGAAGCCGACCGGAATCAGGCCCTTCACGGCCCAGCGGTAGGCAATACCACCGGGGTCGGCCGAGGTCTCGCCGATGGCGTAGGCCTGCGCCACGTAACCCAGCGACAGCTTGAAGAACGTCAGGGCGATGCCGAGCAACAACAGCCCGGAGAACACATTGACGAAGAACTTCTTGCGTGGGCTGAAGTCGGCATAGAAGACGTCCACACGCACGTTCTCGCCACGCTGAAGCGCGTAGCTCATGCCGAACAGAATGACGGCTGCCAGCAGGTGCCATTCCAACTCCTGCGCCCACACCGAGCCGAAGCTGAAGGCGTAGCGCAGCAGCACGTTGGTGGCCACCAGCGCGATCATCGCCAGCGCGATGTACAGCGTGGCGCGGCCGACGACGTCGATCAGCGCCTCGATGCGAAGCACCACGGCGGACATCACCGCGCTCAGCCGCGGACCTTGATGTGATAAGCCTCTTCGCTGACCTCGCTCCAGCGGTCGTACTTGGCCTTGAAGGCCATGTACGAGTCGTGCACCTTCTTCGTCAGCGGGTCCTTGGCGACCGCTTCGGCCAGCACCTTGTCGGTCTCGCTGCGCAACGCCTTGATCACCGCATCGGGCAATGGCCGCGCGATCACACCCTGGGTCTTGATGAGGTCTTGCATCGCTTCGGAGTTGTGCTTCTGGCACCAGGCTTCGCCGATGACATTGCAGGCCGCCGCGGCGTTCTCGACGATGGATTGCAGGTCCTTCGGCAGCTTGGCCCACGCGGCCTTGTTGATCAGCAGTTCGGAGACGGTCGCGCTCTCGTGCCAGCCGGTCGTGTAGTAGTACTTGGCCGCCTTGTGCAGACCCAGTCGCCGGTCCTGGAAGGGGCCGACGAACTCGGCCGCATCGATCACGCCGCGCTCCAGCGCGGGGAAGATCTCGCCGCCCGGCAGCACCTTCACGTCCACACCCAGGCTCGCGTAGACCTTGCCGGCCAGGCCGGGGATGCGCATCTTCAGGCCCTTCAGGTCGGCGACCGTGTTGATCTCCTTCTTGAACCAGCCCGTCATCTGCACGCCCGTGTTGCCGCAGGGCATGGCGACCATGCCGAACGGCGCATAGACCTCGTTCCACAGGTCGACGCCGCCACCGTCGTAGAGCCAGCCGTTGACACCCTGGAAGTTGAGGCCGAAAGGCACCGCGGTGAAGTACTGCGCGGCGAAGGTCTTGCCGGTCCAGAAGTAGCTGTTGGCATGGTTCATCTCGACCGTGCCGGCACGCACCGCGTCGAAGCCCTCGAAGGCCGGCACCAGTTCACCGGCACCGAAGACCTGGATCTTCAAGCGCCCGCCCGACATGTCGGCGATGCGCTTGGCCAGGTCGGTGGCCGAACCCGGGCCGTCCATGTAGAAAGGAGCGCCCTTGCCGTAGGCGCTGGTCATCTTCCAGTTGAAGCTCTGCTGCGCCTGTGCGATGGCCGGTGCTGCCAGCGCGCCGGCAAGGCCCGCCTTGAGGACGTTGCGACGTGATCCGGTACTGCTCATGGGATGTTCCTGATTCGGAGGGGAAGCGATTTGCGAAGCGATTTGCGAACCTGAACGAGCACCAGTGCGCGTCAGTAGGTCTTGTACGGAAGGAACTTGCCGCTCATCGTGATCGACACGCGGTCGCCCTTCGGGTCGGGCTCGCGCTGCAAGTCCATCTTGAAGTCGATGGCGGACATGATCCCGTCGCCGAACTCTTCGTGGATCAGCTCCTTGAAGGTGGTGCCGTAGACGCTGACCAGTTCGTAGAAGCGGTAGACCAGCGGGTCGGTCGGCACGCTGGTGGGCAGGCTGCCTTTGTAGGGCACGACCATCAGCCACTTCCTGTCGTCCTCGCTGAGGCCGAACTCTTCGGCGACGACGCCGGCCTGCTCGGCGGTCAGGGTCATCTGGCCCAGGCACGCGGCGGTGACCCATTCCTTGCTCTGCCCGACCTTCCGGGCCACGTCGGCCCACTTCAGGCTCTTGTTCACCTTGGTGGTGATGATCTTTTCGGTGACGTCGATACGGCTCATGCGATGCTCCTCAGCAGGTTGGAGGGGTTGGTCGTGGTGGAGTCGGGCTCGGGGGCGGGTTCGACGGGGTCGAGCCCGGGTGTGACTTCGGCCGGCCGCGCCGGCGCACGGCCATGCGACAGCAGCTTCGAACGTGCGACCAGGAAGTCGACCAGGTGGTTGCGGATGCGGTAGTACTGCGGGTCGTGGTGCAGCTTGGCGCGCTGGCGGTCGCGAGGCATCGTGTTGCGCACGATCTCGGCCACGCGGGCGCGCGGGCCGTTGCTCATCAACAGGATGCGATCGGCCAGCAGGATGGCTTCGTCGACATCGTGCGTGATCATGAAGACGGTCTGTTTCGTCTGCGCACAGATGCGCAGCAGCTCGTCCTGGATCGTGCCGCGCGTGAGCGCATCCAGCGCCCCGAAAGGTTCGTCGAGCAGCAGCATGCGCGGCTCGATCGCAAACGCGCGCGCGATGCCGACGCGCTGCTTCATGCCACCGGACAGTTGCGAAGGCTTCTTGTCGATAGCCGGCGTGAGGCCGACCATCTCGACGTACTTCTGCACCTGGGCGTCAACCTGCGCGCGGTTCCACTCGGGCCACTTACTGCGCACCGCGAACGCGATGTTGCTGCGCACGCTGAGCCACGGCATCAGCGCATGGCCCTGGAACACCACGCCTCGTTCCAGGCTGGGGCCAGCGACTTCGCGGCGCTCCATGAAGACATGGCCTTCGCTGGCGGTGTCCAGCCCCGCCAGCACGTTCAGGATCGTCGTCTTGCCGCAGCCGCTGTGGCCGATGATGCAGACGAATTCGCCCTGCGCGATGTCGAAGTTGACCCGCTCGAAGACGGGTTCATCGGCGCCGGGGAACCCCTTCCCAAGCCCTTCGACTTTGACAAATTCAGTCGACATACGTGACAGCTCTTTGGGCCCGGGCTAACAACTGATCGAGCAGCATGCCGACGATGCCGATCGTCAGGATCGCGAAGATCACGTTCGGCAGGCTGAGGTTGTTCCACTCGTTCCACACGAAGTACCCGATGCCGGTGCCGCCGACCAGCATCTCGGCGGCGACGATCACCAGCCACGCGATGCCCATGCTGATGCGCATGCCGGTCAGGATCGTGGGCGCCGCAGCCGGCAGGATGACGAGGAAGGCCTTGCGCAGCGGCGTCACCTCCAGCGTACGCGCCACGTTCAGCCATTCGCGGCGCACACCGGCCACGCCGAACGCGGTGTTGATCAGCATCGGCCAGACCGAACAGATGAAGATCACGAAGATGCCGGAGATGCTGCTGTCCTTGATGGTGTACAGCGCGAGCGGCATCCAGGCCAACGGCGAGATCGGCTTCAGAACCTGGATGAAAGGATCGAGCGCGCGGTAGACCAGCGGGCTCATGCCGATCACGAAGCCGAGCGGGATCGCGACCAAGGCCGCGAGCAGATAGCCCAGGCCGACGCGGCCCAGTGAGTACGCCAGTTGCAGCCCGATGCCCTTTTCGTTGGGCCCGTTGTCGTAGAACGGCTGCGACAGGTGGTGAACGATCGTCGTTCCCATCTGCGCCAGCGTCGGGAAGCCGGACTTCACGGCTTGCGGCGTCGCGCTGCCAGTGGTGGCAGCCGGGTCCTTGCCCATCAGCTTGGCGTACTCGATCTGCTCGGGCGTGAGCGCGGGGGCGTTCGCCACGGCAGCGGCCGCTGCCGGCGCAGCGGCCGGCGCACTGGTCGCCAGGTGCCACACCAACAGCACCAGCGCGAGGATCAGCAGCGACAGCAGCGCCGAACGAAAGCCGGCCGTCTGCGTGAAGCCCGTCTTCACCGTCGCCACGATCAGGTCCGCTTGATCGCGAAGCTGCTCACGTACGCATCGGCCTTGTCCGGGTCGAAGACCTTGCCCATCACCGTAATGCGTGGGTAGGCGCTGCCCATCGGCGGCTTCATGTCGAGCGCCGCCATCTGCTTGCGCGCGTCGGTCAGCAGGAAGACCTTCTCGGCGATCTGCTTGTAGTCGACGTCGCCCTTGACGTAGCCCCAGCGCTTCATCTGCGACAGGATCCACACCGCCATGCTCTGCCACGGGATGGGGTCGAAGTCGGCGCGGTCGGGCACGTTCTTCACGTTGCCCAACCCGTCTGCGAACTTGCCCGTGAGCACCTGCGCGATCACGGTCTCGGGCTGGTTCAGGTAGGCCTGCGGCGCGATCACCTTGGCGATCAACTCGCGGTTCTTCGCCTCGCGCGCCATTGCGGCGGCGGTCAATACCGAGCGGAACAGCGCCGCAAAGGTGTTCGGATTCTTCTGGATGAACTCGGTGCTGGTGCCGAAAGCGCAGCAGGGGTGGCCGTTCCACAGGTCCTTGGTCAGCAAGTGGATGAAACCCACCTCCTCGAACACCGCGCGCTGGTTGAAGGGGTCGGGGCCGAGGAAGCCGTCGATGTTGCCGGCGCGCAGGTTGGCCACCATCTCCGGCGGCGGCACAACGCGGATCTGGATGTCCTTGTCGGGGTCCAGGCCGGCCTCCGCCACGTAGTAGCGCAGCAGGAAGTTGTGCATCGAATACTCGAAGGGCACGGCGAACTTGAAGCCCTTCCAGCCCGCGGGATCGCGCTTGTCCTTGTGCTTGGTGGCCAGCGTGATGGCCTGGCCGTTGGTGTTCTGGATGGTGGCCACGTTCATCGGCGTGGCGACCGAGCCGAGGCCGAGCGAGATGGCAATCGGCATCGGGCTCAGGAAGTGCGTGGCGTCGTACTCCTTGTTGATCATCTTGTCGCGGATCAACGCCCAGCCCGCCGTCTTCACGACCTCGACGTTCAGGCCCTGCTTGGCATAGAAGCCGAGCGGGTGCGCCATGATCAGCGGCGTCGCACAGGTGATCGGAATGAAGCCGATCTTCAGATCCTTTTTCTCGATCGCGCCCTTGTCCTGCGCCATCGCTTGCAGGCTGGCGATCGGCAGCACGCTGCCGATGGCGGCCATCGCGCTGCGGCGGCCGACGGCCTTGATGAAATTGCGGCGCACGGCGTCCTGCGGGAACAGCGCCTTGATCAGCGCGGCCTCGACGAAGCCATTCAGCTCGCGCTCGACATCCGGCTCTGCGGCGCGGGCGCGCAAGGTTCCAGCGGCCTGCTCAGCAGCGTGAGCGGCGGCGTGGTCCGCGGCGTCGGCATGCTGGCCGCAGGAACAGCCCAGGCGCAAGGGCCGGCCGGCATCGTAGGGGTCGTGTGCAGCGCTCATCGCCATCCTTCCAGGTTGAGATCAATCCTAGGAAGGCCGACGGCGCGGCACCATCGAAGGCGCCGTGAATGCCCTGTAGGGCTGGCCCTACGCTGCGGTTACCCGCCCGTGACCCAGCCGAACAGATACAAGCCGTTGGCGCCGACGGCCACCACGCTGCGGCCTTCGTCGCTGAAGGCACACGCAAGAAGCGCCCCATCGACGCGCACCGCGCTCAGGCACTCGCCAGTCCAGGCCGACCAGATGCGCAACTCGCCGTCGGCTGCGGTGGAGGCGATCCACTCGGAGCCAGGATGCGCCGAGCAGCCCGTAACCGGTGCGCGGTGGCCGGCCAGGCTGCGCAGGTGCGCACCATCGCCCGGCCGCCACAGGTCGAGCAGGTTGTTGCCCGCGGCCGACGCGAGCCAACGGCCGTCGGGCGCGAAGGCCAGCGCATTGATCGCGGCGTCGCGCCGCGCCAGCTTGCGCGGGTGCAATTCGCGCTGCACCAAGGCACTGTCGAGCAGCCGATCGTCGCTGAGCCAGCGCTCCCACAGCGCCTCGTCGGTGGGCAGTTGCCACAACGTGACGTGGCCGTCCTCGGCGTCTGTTGCGACCACCCTGCCGTCGGGGGCGAAAGCGCAGCAGTTCACTTCATGCTCGTGGGCCGCCAGCGCCAGCTTGCGCGACCGGGTGCGGAGGTCCCAAAGCCGCAGGCTGCGGTCGCTGGACACGGTTGCCAGCACCCGCCCGGCCGGGTCGAAGGCGCAGCCGTTGACCCGGTGGCGGTGGCCGCCGAAGACGTGCAGCGGCGCGCCACCCGGGCCGTCCCAGACCATCACCGAACGGTCGGCGCCGACCGACGCGAACAGGTTGCCGCTGCTGCTGACGGCGCAGCCGTGGATCGCACCGGCATGGCGCGCCACGCGCACCAGTTTGTGCGCCCGACTGCCCTGCCACTCGGTCAACTCGCCCAGCCTGGAACCTGTCAGCACCCGGCCCGCGCCCAAGGCGCAGCACAGCAGCCAATCGTTCGACGGCTGCCGTGGCGTGTGGGCGCCGGCTGATGCATCGGCCTCCCACAACCGTGCCGTCCCGTCGGCGGACGCCGACGCCAGCAGCAGCCCGTCGCGCGACACCGCGCAGTGGTTGACCGTGCCAGTGTGGCCCGACAACACCTGCGTCAGCGCCCCGGCTGCCAGGTCCCAGGCCACGACACTGCTGTCGGCCAGCACACACCAAAGCGCCCTGCCGTCGGCCGAGAACGCCAGCGCCGTCAGGCCGCTGCTGTGCCCCTCCAGCACCTGGTGCTGCTCGCCGGTGGCGACGTTCCAGATGCGCGCACTGCGGTCACTGCTGGCCGACGCGAGCCAGGCACCGTCAGGGCTGAAACAGCAGTCGGTGACGCCGGCAGAGTGCCCGAGCAACAGGTGCAGCGCCTGCCCGCTGTCGAGCGTCCACAGGATCAGCGTCTGATCCGACGAAGCGGAAGCGAGCAGGAGGCCGTTCGGGCTGATGGCGCAACCATGCACGGCCGACCAGTGGCCTTGCCCCTTGCCCGATACGAAACGGCCGCTGGGCTCTTCGGTCCAGGTGCGCGCCAGGGTGTGCAGCAAGGCGCCGTCGGCCACCCGCCAGACCTTCAGCGTGCTGTCGAACGAGGCCGAAACGACGACGCCGCCATCGGGCGCGACGGCGCAGCGCGTCAGGCCGTCGGTGTGGCCGGCCAGCACGGCCAGCGCTTCGCCGCTTCGCATGTCCCACAAGCGCAGCCTTCGGTCGGTGGAGGCGGACGCCAGCAGGCTGCCGTCGGCGCTGGCAGCCAGGCCGGTGACCCAGCCGCCGTGGCCGACGAGCCGGTTCGACTCGACGCCGCTGCGCGCGTCCCAGACCTTGATCACGCGGTCGTGGCCCGCAGTGACCACCTGCGCGCCGTCGGCGCTGAAGGCGCAGGCCAGCACGCTGCCCCGGTGGCCGCGGAGTGTGCGCAGCAGTGCCGGGTGCGCCAGATCGGGCAACGGCTGTGCGGCTTGCAGGCTCGGCGCGCCCAATGCCTGCTGCCACATCGGCAGCATGGCTTGCAGCGCGGGCACATGCTGCAAGCGGGTGAGGAGCGTGTTCAGCACTTCGCGCGGCGCAGCGCAACGCGCCAGCAGGTGGGCGGACTGCGCGTAGCCCTTGCGCAAGGCATGCAGGTTGGTGCGCGAGGCCGGGTCGATGTCCGCGTCTGAAGGCTACGCTTGTTGAGCGTGTGCGCCATTTGCGCCATCGACATCGCCGCCGCCAAATCGGCCTTGACAGCGAAGGTCGAGCGCAGCAACGTCTTGCGCGCCAGGTAGCGCAGGTCCAGCGCGTCGCGGGCATCGAAGAAGGTCAGCCCGCGCTTGTCCAGGCCGAGGTTGACGTAAGCCAGTGCCGCGTCCAGCGGCTGCGGCGGTTGACCGTGCACCACGCGGTCGCGCAGGGCGGCGTTGACCAGCGTCAGCAGCATCGGCCATTCCCCCAGCCGGCTGGCCAGCCGGGCCAGCGCCGCCTCCTGCCCGGCGGGCAGGCCGCCGCCGAGCAGGGCCAGCGCCTCGGACTGCTGCATCGCGTCGACCTGGATGCGATGGGTGCTGGCCGGCAGCACGTCGTGCACGCGGGTGGCGATGATCCTGGCGCAGCGCCGCCCGCCCTGCAGGAAGGGCTGCAGGTGCGCGGCTTCCCACACGTCGTCGATGACGAACAGGATGTCGCGGTCGCCGAGCTGCTCGGCCAGCGCCGCGGCGGCAGCGTCGATGCCGGCGAAGCCCGGCCGCTGCCCGCTCAACTCGAAGATCAGGTCCTCGACACGCGCCACCAGGTTGCCCGGCTTTTCGCCCAGGGTGACCCACAGGATGCCGTCGTCGAAGGCGTTCTGGATCTCCTCGTGGTGGCACAGCGCGCGGGCCAGTGCGGTCTTGCCGTAGCCACCGGCACCACGCAGCGCCGCGGTGATGGCGATCGGTTCTTCGCGCTTGCGGTCGAGCAGGTGGGCCAGCAGGCGCTCGGTCTCGACCGGCCGCGGCACGAACTCCAGCGGCTGCTCTTCGACCATGAACGGCACCCGCACCGGTTAAGGGCGCGACGAACTTGGTCCACTCGTACGCCAGGTCGTAGAAGTGCACCGAGCGCATCCAGTGCGGCAGTGCGTCGAAGTCCAGCGCCTGGCCTACCGCTGTGGGCGCGAGCAGCGGGTAGACCTCGACCCCGCGCCGGCGCGCATAGCGCCATTCGCGCCGCACGGTCATCGAGGACACCGCCGCCGGCGTCAACACCAGCACCAGGAACTCGACGCTGTCGATGGCTGCGGTGATCTGCTCCCACCAGTCGCGCCCACCGGTCATGCCTTCGCGGTCACGCCACAGCGGCAGTTTTTCAGCTTCCAGGCCCAGGCGCAGGTCGCGTGCGAATGCACCGCCGTCGCTGCGCGCGTAGGAGATGAAGATGCTGGTCTTGGCAGCCCGCGGGTGCATCTCCGGCAGCTTACGCGGTCGACAGCCCGTGGCGCACGGCAAACAGCGCCAGCTCGACGTCGTTGCGGACACCGGTCTTCTCGAGGATGCGCGCGCGGTAGGTGCTGACGGTGTTCGGCGCCAGCACCAGCTGTTCGGCGATCTCGCCCACGCTGCGGCCGGCGGCCAGCAGGCGGAAGACCTGGTACTCGCGGTGTGAGAGGCGCTCGTGGATCGGTGTCTCGTCGCTGCCCAAAGCGCCGGCCAGCAACTCGGCGACGCTGGGCGTGATGAACAGCTTGCCGGCGGCGACGCGGCGGATGGCCTCGATCATCTGTTCCGAATCGGCGCTCTTGTTCAGGTAGCCCGCAGCACCGAGCTTCAGGCAACGCACCGCGTACTGGCGGTCGGGATAGGTGGAGAGCATCAATACCGGCAGCTTCGGGAACTCGGCCTTCAACTGGCGCAGCACGTCCAGGCCGTCTCGCTGCGGCATCGCGATGTCGAGCAGCACGACGTCGATGCCCCCTTCGCGCGCGCGGGCGACGGTGTCGGGGCCGTTGGCGGCCTCGCCGGCCAGCGCGATGTCCTGCGCGTCGGCCAGGATCTGCTTGATGCCCTGGCGGACGATGAGGTGGTCGTCGCAGACCAGCACCCTGATCATGTCCGCCCCTCGGCCGTGGCGTACCCAGGCCGATCCCCCGAGGGGATCGAGCACGCCTCGGGGCGGCCCGGCGGCGGGCTCGTCATGCTGACCCCTTGCCCAAAGGCATCACCAGCCGCACCCGCGTGCCCTGCCCCGGCGCGCTCTGGATGACCAGCTTGCCCCCGAAGTGCCCGGCACGTTCGCGCATGCCGATCACACCCCAGCTGCGCGGGTCGGCCAGCGCGGCGGGTGTGGCGCCGACGCCGTCGTCGCGCACCTCGAGGTAGAGCACCGGATCGGGCGGTGCATCGACGGCGATGCTCATGCGCACGCTGCGCGCCTTCGCGTGGCGGGCGACGTTGGACAACATCTCCTGGAAGATGCGGAACACGGCGATCGCCACCCCGCCCTTCGGGGGCAACGCACCGGCCGTGATGTGGGTGTGCAGCGTGGCATCGAGTTCGCTGCTGTCGATGAATTCGTGGGCCTGCCAGTCCAGCGCCGCGAACAGGCCCTGGTGGTCCAGGATGCTCGGCCGCAGGTCGGTGATGATTCGGCCGACGTTGTCGACGGCGGTGTCGATCAAGCGGCCCATGCCGTGGCACTTGCCCTGCAACGGCGGCTCGGCGGCGAGGCGTTTGCCGAGCCAGTCGGCGTCCATCTTCAGTGCCACCAGCAGCGAGCCGAGTTCGTCGTGGATCTCCCGGGCGATGCGCGTGCGTTCGCCCTCGCGAACGGTTTCCAGGTGGTTGGCCAGGTTGCGCAGTTCGCGCGTGCGCTCGACAACCCGCAGCTCCAGCTCGTCGTTCGTGCGTTGCAACAGTTCGCGGGCCGCGCGCCGCTCGGTGATGTCGACGAAGGTGACGACGGCGCCCTGCACGGCGTCGTCTTCAACGATCGGGTGGCTTGAGTACTCGGCCCAGAACGAGCTGCCGTCGGCACGCCACAGCACCTCGTCGTCGATGCGGCACGGCAGGCCGCGGCGGAAGGCGTTGAAGATCGGGCAGTCGCACTCCGGGTAGTGGCGGCCGTCGTTGTGGGTGTGGTGGATCAACTCGTGCATGTTGCGGCCGATGATCTGGTCGGCAGGCCAACCCAGCTGCAAGGCGGCACTGCGGTTGACGAACACGCAGTGGCCCGCCAGGTCGATGCCGAAGATACCTTCGCCGGTGGATTCCAGCAGCAGCGCCAGCCGGTCGCGCCAGATGTCGGCCACCCGCCCTGCTCCCTGCGCCGCAGCCGGTCCCGGTGCGCCGGGGGGTTCGAGGATCAGGCCGTGGGTTGTCATTGCGAAGATTCTGCAATCGCTGTGCCTCGCCCGAAGGCGCCTGCGCACCCCTTGGATGCGAAAGCGTCGACGAATGCACCCCCATTGCACGCAGATGCACCGCGGCCGGCATTCGCCTTAGTGCCGGCGCGTAACGCCGGCTGGTCTCAGGCTGCGTGGGCGTACGGCGAAGCGGCTGGCGCCGGCCCGAACAGGCAGCGTTCGATTTGCTCCGCATCGGCCAGCGTGCGCACCGAGTCGTAGGCCGCCTGCGCTTCGGCGAAGTGCCGCCGCAGCAGGTGCAGCCACTGCTTGAGGCGGCCGCCGCGGTGGCGCGGCGCCACACGCGGCGCGATGTGTTGGGCATAGCGGCGCAGCAGGGGCAACACGGCCGACCACGGCATCGGCGCAGCACCGCGCAGCAAGAGCGCAAGCCCCGGGTTGGCAACCAAACCGCGGCCCAGCATCAAGGCCTGGCAACCCGACTCGGCAAGGCACCGTTCGGCATCGCCGACCGTCCAGATTTCGCCGTTGGCGATGACGGGAATGTCCAGCCGCTCGCGAATGCGCCCGATCGCAGCCCAGTCGGCCGGCGGCTTGTAGCCCTGTCGCTTGGTGCGGCCGTGCACGACGACCTCGCACGCACCACCAGCGGCAATGGCCTGCGCGGCGTCGAGCATCTTCGACGTGTCCGCGTTGCCGAGCCGCATCTTGGCCGACACCGGCAGCTCGCGCGGCACCGCGCGGCGCACGGCGTTCACGATGCGGTGCAGCAACTCGGGCTCGTCCAACAACACCGCGCCGCCGCGATGGCGGTTGACGGTCTTGGCCGGGCAGCCGAAATTGAGGTCGATGCCCTCGGCGCCCAGCGCCGCCAGCCGCGCTGCGTTTTCAGCCAGGCAAACCGGGTCGCTGCCGAGCAGCTGCGCTCGCACCGACACACCGCCGTGCGTGCGGCTGGCGCGCAGCAATTCAGGCATCAGCCGTGTGAAGACACGCGGCGGCAGCAGCTGGTCGGTGATGCGGATGAACTCCGATACGCAGCGGTCGACGCCACCCACACTGCTGAGCACATCACGCAGGCTGTGGTCGAGCACGCCCTCCATCGGCGCCAGCACCAGCAACCGAGCGGGGGTGTGCACGGTCAACTGAAGAGCCGACGCGCTGCCGGCGAGCCGGCTGCCAGATCCAGCGCTTCCAGCTTGGCGTAGAGCTGCTCGAGCTCACGGCCGATAGCGGCATAGGCGTGCAGCGTGATCGGCTCGCCGAAGTCGTCGACGATCGTGGCGTCGAGTTCATCGGCGAGCGCGGTTGCGACGCGGTGCCAGGTGGGAAAGGGCTCGACCGACTGCGGCGTCTGCGGCACGTCGAGCGCCAACTGGCATTCGCGCACGGCGCTGTTGTGCGGTGCTTCTTCAGCCGCGGCGGCCAATGCGGCCCGGGTATCGACGCTGAGCGCCAGCACCGGCGGCGCCCCGTCTTCGGCAGCTGGCAGCACCATGCGCCCCGCCACCGCGCCTGGCACAAAGCCGAGCTTGCCGGCCACCTGCTGCACGTAGGCTACCGACCAGGCCACGCCGTTGCTGCGCAGCGTGACGTTCAGCTGGGCGTCCATCGGGCTGCTCATGCCGTCGAGTTCCCGCGCACGCGCCACGATCTCGCGCATGTCGGGAACATCGGTCGCGCCGCCCAGGGCGTCGGCAAAGGCCTGCACCTTCTGCACGAATTCGCTGTACTCGATCTCGTTCAGCGGCCCGGTTCGATTGGCCAGCTGCACACCGGCCTGCATCTCGCCGTAGCGGCGACCGGGCGTGGGCGGGTCCCACTCGGCGGTCTCGGTGTCCAGCCCTTCAATCAGGAACGGCTTGCTGCCGGCGCGCCGGCTGGCCGGCAGGTGGGCGAGCATGGCTTCGGCGCTGATCGGCGACTCCAGCGTTATCGGCACGATGGCATCGATCAGCGCATCGATACGCGCCCCGCGCCGGCCAGCCGCGTAGCCGGGCAGCGCGCTCGGGTTCGGCAGCGTGGGGATGTCGGCCGCGTCGTCCGGCAGCATCGAAGGCTCGACGCGGTCGTCAGCCTGCCGCGCTCCTTCGTACCACGCGTTGCGCGGCTTGGCTTTGCGCGTCGCCCACCAGCCCTGCAACAACACCGCCACCAGCACCACGCCGGCCAACAGCAGCAGGGCCGTGGTCAGCGTCACGCCGCTTCCGCCAGGGAAACGGCGGACACCATATCCACCGCCACGATCCGCGAGACGCCCTGCTCCTGCATCGTCACGCCGATCAGCTGTTCGGCCATCTCCATCGCGATCTTGTTGTGGCTGATGAAGAGGAACTGGGTGCCCGCGCTCATCTCGGTGACGAGCTTTCGGTAGCGCTCGGTGTTGGCGTCGTCCAGCGGTGCGTCGACCTCGTCGAGCAGGCAGAACGGCGCCGGGTTCAGCTGGAAGATCGCGAACACCAGCGCGATCGCGGTCAGCGCCTTCTCACCGCCGCTCATCAGGTGGATCGTGCTGTTCTTCTTGCCAGGCGGCTGCGCAAACACCTGGACACCGGCATCGAGGATTTCGCCGCCCGTCATCACCAGCCGTGCCGTACCGCCACCGAACAGCACCGGGAACATGCGGCCGAAGTGTTCGTTGACCTGGTTGAACGTGCTCGCGAGCAGGTCGCGCGTTTCGAGGTCGATCTTGTGGATCGCGCCTTCGAGTGTGGTGATGGCCTCATTCAGGTCGGCGTTCTGCGCGTCGAGAAAGCCCTTGCGTTCGCGCGACGTACCGAGCTCTTCGAGCGCCGCGAGGTTGACCGCACCGAGCGCGGCAATCTCCTTGTTGATGCGGTCGATCTCGGTCTGCAAGCCCCACAGCTTGACGCCGCCGGCTGCGATGTTGGCAGCCAGCGCTTCGAGGTCGACGCTCGCCGCGCCGAGTTGATCCAGGTATTGCGCGTCGCCGAGTTGCGCCGCCTGCTGTTCGAGTTGCAGCTTGGTGATGCGCTCGCGCATCGGCTCCAGGCTGCGCTCGAGCGTCAGGCGCTGTTCGTCGGTGCGGCGGAGTTGTGCGCTGAGATCGTCGTAGCGGCTGCGCGTGGCCGACAGCACCTGCTCGCGGTCGAGCTTCAAGGCCAGCGCCGTCTGCAAGCCGCTGGACGCGCTGGCGTCGTCGAAAGCGCCGAGTTCGAGCTGAAGCTGCTCGCCCGCCTGCACGTTGGCCGTTACCTGCAAGGCCGCGGTCTCGATAGAGCGTTGCAGTTCGTCGCGGCGGGCCGCGAGCGAGCGGGCCTGGAAGCCGGCCTCCGTGGCCCGTCGTTCCAAGGCGCGCTGCTGCTCGCGCGCATCGGCCAGCGCGCGTTCGGCCGCGATCACGGCGTCGTCGAGTTCGGCGTGGCGTTCCTGCGTCTGCGCCAGGCTCAGGTCGAGTTCTTCGAAGCGGCCCTCTCCGGTGGCGCGGCGCTCGTCCAGGCTTTCCAGCTGGGCCTCGATCTCGCCCAGCTCACTGTCGAGCTGGGTGGCGCGCGTGCTGCTGGCTTCTGCCTGCTGGGCCAGGCGCAGCACCTCGACATGCAGGGTGTGGGTGCGGGTCTGCGTCTCGGCCGCTTCACGGCGCGCGGTGGACAGGCGCAGCGAGGCGTCGGTGTACGCCGCTTCAAGCCGCACCGAGGCGGACTTGGCTTCGTCGGCGATGAGCGCCAAGGCACGCTGCTGGCGGTCGAGGTTCTCGATCTCCTGCGCACGGCCCAGCAGGCCGGCCTGCTCGCTGTCCGGCGCGTAGAAGCCGACGGCGTGCTGCGAGACCGCGTGGCCCTGCCGCGTCATGATCACTTCGCCGTGCGCGAGCAGCTCGCGCGCAGCCAGCGCTTCTTCGATTGACGCTGCGGTGTAGACGCCTTCGAGCCAGTCGTCGAGCAGCGCTTTCAGCCCGGCATCGGGCAGGCGCAGCAATTCGGCCAGCAGCGGCAGCTTGGCCGCGGTGCGTGCTGGTGCGCCGTGAGGCACGGCGTAGAACGCCAGCTTGGCCGGTGGTGCGTCGGCGGCGAAGGCACGCACCATGTCCAGCTTGCCGACCGACAACGCGTTGATGCGTTCGCGCAGCGCAGCTTCGAGGGCGGTTTCCCAACCCCTCTCGATGTGCAGCTGGGTCCACAAGCCCGCCAGGCCCTCGAGGCCGTGGCGTTGAAGCCAGGGCTTGAGCTTGCCTTCGGTCTGCACCTTTTCTTGCAGTGCGCGCAGCGCTTCCAGGCGCGCGGCGGTGTCGGCCAGCTTGCCCGATTCGCGGTTGACGGTGTCTTGCGCAGCGCGGCGCTGGTCGTCGAGCGCGGGCACCTGTTCCTGCAGCTCTTGCAGGCGCGCATCGGCCATCGCCTGCTGCTCGCTGGCCTGGGCCTCTTGCGCGCGCAGCGCTTCGAGCTTGGCGGTGTCCGGCGCAGCCAGGCCCTTGCGCTCGCCGCTGCGGCGCTCTTGCTGGGTACGCAAGGCACGCGCCTGTTCGTCGATGCTGCGGCGTTCGGCGGCCAGCACGTGGATCTGCTGCTGAACCTGCGACACCGCGCCGCGCTGCGTGTTGCTGGCCGCCTGGGCCTGGCGCAGCGCGTCTTCCAGCGCCGGCAGGGCGTGGCCCTGCTCTTCCGCCTGCGCGGCCAGCGTCGCGGCATCTTCGTCGGCGGCCGTGATCTGCAGGCCGGTGGTGTCGCGCTCCGTGCGCGCGCCGTCCTGGCGTTCGGCCCACTGCGCGTTCTGCGTTTTCAGTTCCGCCAGCCGGGCCTCGGCGCGCTGACGGCCTTCGACGACGTAGCGGATGCGCTCTTCGAGCCGGCTGACTTCAAGCGCCGCCTCGGCCAGCAGGCCCTGCTTGGCGTGCAAAGCGTCGCTGGCGTCGTAGTGCCCCTGCCGTACCTGTTCCAGTTCGGCTTCGTTCGCGCGCAACTCGGCGATGCGTGCGTCGAGCGCATTGGTCGCCTCGGCCGCCGCGGCCTTCACGCGTGCTTCCTCGCCCGCCGCGTCGCGGTGCTTGAGGAACCACAGCTGGTGCAGCTTCAACGTGCCGTCGTCCTGCAAGGCGCGATAGCGCGACGCGACCTCGGCCTGCTGTTCGAGCTTGTCGAGGCTGGCGTTCAACTCACGCAGGATGTCGTCGACGCGCGTCAGGTTCTCGCGCGTGTCCTTGAGCCGGTTCTCGGTCTCGCGGCGGCGCTCCTTGTACTTGCTGACGCCGGCGGCTTCTTCCAGGAACAGCCGCAACTCTTCGGGCCGGCTTTCGATGATCCGGCTGATCGTGCCCTGGCCGATGATCGCGTAAGCCCGTGGGCCCAGGCCGGTGCCGAGGAACACGTCCTGCACGTCGCGCCGGCGCACCGGCTGGCTGTTGATGAAGTAGCTGCTGGTGCCGTCGCGCGTCAGCGTGCGCTTGACCGCGATCTCGGCGAAGCTGTTCCACTGCCCGCCGGCGCGCGCACTGGCGTTGTCGAACACCAGCTCCACGCTGGCGCGGCTGGCCGGCTTGCGGTTGCCGCTGCCGTTGAAGATCACGTCCTGCATCGACTCGCCGCGCAGTTCGCTGGCCTTGCTTTCGCCGAGCACCCAGCGCACCGCGTCCATGATGTTGCTCTTGCCGCAACCGTTGGGCCCGACCACGCCCACGCGCTGCCCCGGCAACTGGAACGTGGTGGGCTCGGCGAAGCTCTTGAAGCCCGAGAGCTTGATCTGGTTCAGGCGCATTCGGCGAAGGGGCACTTGCATCGCAAGTGCTTGATTCACATAAGAAAAAGCGCTTCGGAGCGAAGCGCAAAGTGGCCTGGATAATAGCACCGGCCCCGCCCCGAATGACAGACGGAAGACCCCCTCGTGCCCCGCTCCAAGCCCACTGAACGTCCGCGCCCGACGACACCGCCGAGTCAGCCAAGCCGGCAGCTCGTGGCAGCATCCGCACCTTCGTCACCGTCGAACAGCGCAAGAAGGGATGGACGGCTGCGCTGGCGGTGGTCTGGCCCAGTGCCGGCGCGAGCCGTGAGCTCGGTTCGTGAGTGAGTCGCTTCCCCTGGTCACCCGAGCGGCGTACCAGAAGTTCGCAGTCGATGTGAGGGCCAGTCCCATCGACGGCCACGGCGCCTTCGCGGCTGAACCAATCCCGCCGCGGCTGAAGATCGGCGAGATCCGCGGCGAAAGCATCAGCGTGGCGCAGGCCCGCATCCGGGCGACGCGGGCCGAGCGGATCATGATCGTCGAGCTGTCCGACCGCCGCGCCATCGACTTCAGCAAGAGCAGCGACCCGATGCGCTACACCAACCACAGCTGCCAGCCGAACGCCCGGCTGTGCATCCGCCAGGGCCGCATCGAGTTCTATGCGGTGCGCGCGATCCGGCCGGGCGAAGAGATCACGGTCAACTACGGCGAAACCCATCACGAGGGTCGCCTGGCCTGCCGCTGCGGCGCGCCGGGCTGCCGCGGGGCGCTTTAGCCGTTAGGGCTCGGGATAATCCGCCGATGAACCCCCGCCTGGCGCTGCTGCACCCCTATCCCTTCGAGCGCTGGCGCGAGTTGACGAGCGACATCGTGCCGCCCGCGCACCTGTCGCCGATCGGGCTGGGCATCGGCGAGCCGCGCCACAAGACGCCGGTGTTGATCGAACAGGCGTTGATGCAGGCGCTGCCGGGTTTGTCGTCGTACCCCGCAACGCTGGGCGAACCCGCCTTGCGCGAAGCCATCGTCGGCTGGGTGCAGCGGCGCTACGGCGTAGCGCTCGACGTCGCCACGCAGGTGCTGCCGGTGGCTGGCTCGCGCGAGGCGCTGTTCGCATTTGCGCAGACGGTCATCGACCCGACACGACCCGGCGCGACCGTGGTCTGCCCAAACCCGTTCTATCAAATCTACGAGGGTGCGGCGCTCCTCGCCGGCGCACAGACCGCCTTCGTCGCGGGTGACCCCAAGCGCAACTTCGCAGCCGATTGGGACAGCGTGCCCGCAGAGACCTGGGCCCGCACGCAACTGCTGTACGTCTGCTCGCCCGGCAACCCGACCGGTGCGGTGATGCCGCTGGCCGAATGGCAGCAACTCTTCGCGTTGAGCGACCGCCACGGCTTCGTCATCGCCAGCGACGAGTGTTACTCCGAGATTTACTTTCGCGACGAAGCGCCGCTCGGCTCGCTCGAAGCCGCCAGAGCGCTGGGGCGGGACGACTTCCGCAACCTCGCTGCGTTCACCAGCCTGTCCAAGCGCAGCAACGTGCCGGGCCTGCGCTCGGGCTTCGTCGCTGGCGACGCAAAGTGGCTGAAGGCCTTCCTGCTGTACCGCACCTATCACGGCAGCGCGCCCGGCCCGATGGTGCAGCGGGCCAGTACAGCGGCATGGAACGATGAAGCGCATGTGGTCGCCAATCGCGCGCTGTACCGCACCAAGTTCGCGGCCGTCACACCCCTGCTGTCCAGCGTGCTCGACGTGGCGCTGCCGGATGCCGCGTTCTACCTGTGGGCCGGCGTGCCCGAGAGCGCTGCCCGCGACGGCACCAGCAGCGAGATCGCCTTCGCCCGCGGCCTGCTCGCTCAATACAATGTATCGACCCTGCCCGGCAGCCTGTTGGCGCGTGAGACGCCGGGCGCCGGCAACCCGGGCGCAGGCCGCATCCGCCTGGCGCTCGTCGCCCCACCCGACCAATGTCTGGATGCCGCCCAGCGCATCGTCTCCTTCACCGAAAGCCTGAACCGATGAACCGCGCCGCTGCCGACCTGCAACCTGTCATCGACATCGCCTGGGAGGGCCGGGCCGAGATCTCGGCGGTCAACGCCCCTGCGGTGCGCGAGGCGGTTGAAGAGACGATCGCTGAACTCAACGCCGGCCGCCTGCGCGTCGCCGAGCGGCGGGGCGTCGGGGACTGGCACGTCAACCAGTGGGTCAAGAAGGCGGTGCTGCTGAGCTTTCGCCTGAACGACAACCGGTTGATGCATGCCGGCGATCTGGCCTTCTTCGACAAGGTCCAGACCAAGTTCAGCCATCTGACTGAAGAACAGATGCGTGAAAGTGGCGTCCGCGTGGTGCCGCCGGCGGTGGCGCGGCGCGGCAGCTTTCTGGCCCCGAACGTGGTGCTGATGCCCAGCTACGTGAACATCGGGGCGTACGTCGATGAAGGCACGATGGTCGACACCTGGGCCACCGTCGGCAGCTGTGCGCAGATCGGCAAGAACGTGCACCTGTCAGGCGGCGTCGGCATCGGCGGTGTGCTGGAGCCGCTGCAAGCCAACCCGACGATCATCGAAGACAACTGTTTCGTCGGTGCGCGCAGCGAGGTCGTCGAAGGCGTGATCGTCGAAGAGAACTCGGTCATCTCGATGGGCGTGTACATCGGCCAGAGCACCAAGATCTACGACCGTGCGACCAAGACCGTCAGTTATGGCCGCATTCCGGCCGGCTCGGTGGTGGTCAGCGGCAACCTGCCTTCAGCCGACGGCAGCCACAGCCTGTACTGCGCCGTCATCGTCAAGAAGGTCGACGCACAGACCCGCGCCAAGACCAGCATCAACGAGCTGCTGAGAGCCTGACATGACCACCCCCGGAGCGGCTTTGCCGCTGCCCCCTCAAGGGGGCGCCGCCAACCGCCCGGCAACGCCGGTTCCGCGGCGTCTGCTTGATTCCGCGGCAGAACCTGTACCTTGGAGGACCTCGAATGTCGAACAACCTGGAGCGCGTCCTGCGCCTGATGGCCGAGAAGAATGCCTCGGACGTCTACATGTCGGCCAACACGCCGATCCTGATCAAGATCCACGGGCAGATTCTTCAACTGTCAGACCAGTTGCTGACGACGCAACAGACACGCCAGTTGCTCGCCGAACTGCTGACACCGCAGCAGCTGGAAGAGCTTGACGACACGGGTGAACTCAACGTGGGCATCTCGATCGCCCGCGTCGGCAGCTTCCGCCTGTCGGCCTTCAAGCAGCGTGGCTCGATCGCGGCGGTGTTCCGCTGCATCCCGTTCGTGATCCCCTCGCTCGACACCCTGGGCGTGCCGGCGCTGTTGTCGTCGCTGGTGGTCGAGCGGCGCGGCTTGATCCTGATGGTCGGCGCCACCGGCACCGGCAAGAGCACCACGCTGGCCTCGATGATCGAGTGGCGCAACCAGCAGATGACGGGCCACATCCTCACCATCGAGGACCCGATCGAGTTCCTGTTCACCAACAAGAAGAGCATCGTCAACCAGCGTGAGGTCGGTCGCGACACGCAGAGCCTTCAGATCGCGCTTAAGAACGCGCTGCGGCAGGCACCCGACTGCATCATGATCGGTGAGATCCGCGACCGCGAGACGATGACCTCAGCGCTGTCCTATTCGCTGTCGGGCCACTTGGTGCTGGCCACGCTGCACGCCAACAACAGCTACCACGCACTCGGCCGGATCATGTCGTTCTACTCGCCGGAGGCACGGCCGACGCTGCTGTCCGATATGTCTTCGGGCCTGCGCGCCATCGTCTCGCAGCGGCTGTTGCGCTCCAACGCCGGCGGCCGCGTGCCAGCGGTGGAGGTGATGCTGAATACCAAGCTGGTCTCCGAACTGATCGAAAAGGGTGACCTCTCCGGCGTGAAGGAGGCGATGGAAAAGTCGCTGGCCGAAGGTTCGCGCACGTTCGAAGAAGACATCGCGCGGTTGATCGCCGAAGGCGTGGTCTCTCGCGACGAAGGCCTGTCGCATGCCGACTCGCCGACCAACCTGTTGTGGCGTTTGCAGAACGAAACCGGGCCGACCTCGCGCGTGTCGCCGAAGAAGGAAGAGTCGGACAACGCCACCTTCACCGAGATCACGATCGAGGTGCGGGCTGAAGACTCGCGGCCCGCTGCCAACATCTTGATGCCACCGTTCCCCGCAGTGGCCAAACGTTGAAGATGCAGGGCACCGGTTCGCACGAAACGCTGGAGCTTGCCGAAGCCCTGATCGCCTGCCGCTCCGTGACGCCGGCCGACAGCGGCTGCCAGGCGCTGATTGCACGGCGGCTCGAAGCAGCGGGGTTTGTCTGCGAAGCGCTGGACGCGGGGCCGGGTGATGCGCGGGTGTCGAACCTGTGGGCGGTGCACCGCGGCACGCGGCCGGGCTTGAACGTGGTGCTGGCCGGGCACACCGACGTGGTGCCGACCGGCCCACTTGAACGCTGGGCCAGCGACCCGTTCGTACCGACCCACCGCGATGGCCGGCTGTACGGCCGCGGCGCCGCCGACATGAAGGCCGCCGTCGCCGCGATGGTGGTTGCGGCCGATCGTTTCGCACGCGACAAACCCGAGCACGCCGGCAGCGTCGCGCTGCTGCTGACCAGCGACGAAGAAGGCCCCGCGCGCCACGGCACCCGGCACGTCGTCGAGCTGCTGAAGGCGCGCGGTGAGCGGCTCGATGCCTGCATCGTTGGCGAGCCGACCTCGGTGCACCGCCTGGGCGACACGTTGAAGAACGGCCGCCGCGGCACGCTGTCGGCGCGGCTCGTGGTGCTCGGGGTGCAGGGCCACGTCGCCTACCCGCAACTGGCCACCAACCCGGTCCATGTGCTGGCACCGGCGCTGGCAGAGCTGGCTGCAACGACCTGGGACGCCGGCAACGAGCACTTTCCCGCGACGACCTGGCAGGTCAGCAACGTGCACGCGGGCACCGGTGCGTTCAACGTGATCCCGGGCGAGCTGGTGATGGATTTCAACTTCCGCTTCAGCACCGAGTCCACACCCGAGTCGCTGCAAGCACGTGTGCTCGAGGTACTGGCGCGGCACGGCGTGAAACACCGCATCGAATGGGTGCTCGGCGGCCAGCCGTTCCTCACCCGCCCGGGCAGCCTGAGCGTCGCGTTGGCGGCGGCCATCGAAGCCGAATGCGGCATCAGGCCCGAGCTATCGACGACCGGTGGCACCAGCGACGGCCGCTTCATCGCTGCGATCTGCCCGCAGGTGATCGAATTCGGCGTCGTCAACGCCAGCATCCACCAGATCGACGAGTGGGTCGACGTGGATGCGTTGGAGCCGTTGGCGCGGGTCTATCGCCGCACGCTCGACACGCTGCTGACATGAGGCCCCCACGCTCACTTCGTTCGCTGCCCCCCAAGGGGGCGTGTCAGTGCCTTCGGGCGGCCGTTCGCCACTGACATGACCCTGCGCGAGCTGATCGACGCCGCCGCCGCGCGGCTCGACGCCGCGGGCGTTGCCTTCGGCCATGGCACCACCAACGCGCAGGACGAAGCCGCTTGGCTGGTGCTGTGGAAGCTGTCGCTTGCTTGGGATGCACTCGACGACCTCGATGGCATCCGCGTCGACGCGGCGCAGGCCGAGGCCGCCTTTGCCTTAGTCGGCGAACGCATCGCAAGCCGCAAGCCGACCGCGTACCTGACCGGCGAGGCCTGGCTGCAAGGCGTGCCCTTCTTCGCCGATCAACGCTCGATCGTCCCGCGCTCGTTGATTGCCGAGCCATTGATGGACGGCACGATCGAGCGCTGGCTGCCCGAGCCGCCGGCCCGTGTGCTCGACCTGTGCACGGGCAACGGCAGCCTGGCCGTGCTGGCCGCTATCGCCTGGCCGGATGCTGACGTGACAGCCACCGACCTGTCGGCCGATGCGCTGGCGCTGGCTGCGCGCAATGTCGCACGGCACGCGCTCGACAGCCGGGTTCATCTGCTCGAGGGCAACGGCCTGGCCGCGCTCGCGGGCCTGCCGCCATTCGACCTGATCCTGTGCAACCCGCCGTACGTCAACGCCCGCTCGATGGCCCGGTTGCCGGCCGAGTATCAGGCCGAGCCCGCGCTCGCGCTGGCCGGCGGCGACGACGGCATGGACTTCATCCGCGCGCTGCTCAAAGGCGTGCATGCGTACCTGGTACCGAAGGGCGTTCTGGTGCTCGAGGTAGGCAACGAAGCTGTCCACTTCGACAACGCGTTCCGGCGCTTGTCCCCGGTGTGGCTGGAGACCGAGGCCACGCAGGCCCAGGTCCTGCTTCTGACACGAGAAATGCTGACCCCATGATCACCCTTCGCCAGATCACCTTGCGCCGCGGCGTGAAGGTGGTTCTCCAGAACGCCAGCGTCACGCTGCACCCCGGCGAGAAGGTCGGCCTGATCGGCCGCAACGGCGCCGGCAAGTCGAGCCTGTTCTCTTTGCTAGCCGGGCGGCTGCACGCCGATGCCGGCGATGTCGAACTGCCGCCGCGCTGGCGGCTGGGCGAAGTCGCGCAGGAAATGCCGGAAACCAGCGACGGCGCGACGGAATTCGCGCTCCAAGGCGATGTGCCCCTGATGCAGGCCCAGGCCGAGCTCGACGCCGCCGAGGCTTCGGGCGACGGCGAGGCGATGGCGCACGCGCACCTGGCCCTGGACGAGGCTGGCGCCTTCGACTCGCGCGCCCGCGCGCAGGCCTTGCTGCTGGGCCTGGGCTTCAAGACCGACGAGCTCGACAAGCCCGTCAACAGCTTCAGCGGCGGCTGGCGCATGCGCCTGCAGCTGGCGCGTGCGCTGATGTGCCCGGCCGACCTGCTGCTGCTGGACGAACCCACCAACCACCTGGACCTCGACGCGCTGGTCTGGCTGGAAGCGTGGCTGAAGCGTTTCGACGGGCTGATGATCGTGATCAGCCACGACCGCGAATTTCTCGACGCGGTGACCCGCGTGACGGTGCACCTGGACGAGTCCACCCTCACCCGCTACACCGGCAACTACACGGCTTTCGAAGAGATGCGCGCCGAGCGTTTGTCGCAGGCCTCCGCCGCCTTCGGCAAGCAGCAGGAACGCATCGCCCATCTGCAACGCTTCATCGACCGCTTCAAGGCCAAGGCCAGCAAGGCCAAGCAGGCGCAGAGCCGCGTCAAGGCGCTGGCGCGCATGGAGAAGCTGGCACCGGTGCTCACGGCCAGCGACTTCGACTTCGAGTTCAAGGAGCCGCAGAGCCTGCCGAACCCGATGCTGGCACTCGACGGCCTGGTCTGTGGCTACGACGGAACGCCCATCGTCGGCGGCATCAACCGCAGCGTGCTGGCCGGCCAGCGCATCGGCATCCTGGGTGCCAACGGCCAGGGCAAGAGCACGCTGGTGAAGACGATCGCGCACACGCTGGCGCCGATTGCGGGTCACATCACCGAAGGCAAGGGCCTCGTCATCGGCTACTTTGCGCAGCAGGAGCTCGATGTCTTGCAGCCCGCCGACGGCCCGCTGATGCACATGGTGCGGCTGGCGCGCGACGTCGGCCCGCCAGCGCGCGAGCAGGAACTGCGCGATTTTCTCGGCAGCTTCCGCTTTACCGGTGCGATGGTTCAGCAGCCGACCGAGTCGCTGTCGGGCGGCGAGAAGGCGCGCCTGGTGCTGGCCATGCTGGTCTGGCAGCGCCCCAACCTGCTGCTGCTGGACGAGCCCACCAACCACCTCGACCTGACGACGCGCGAGGCGCTGTCGATTGCGCTCAACGAGTTCGAAGGCACGGTGATGCTGGTCAGCCACGACCGCGCGTTGCTGCGCGAGGTCTGCGACGAGTTCTGGCTTGTCACGCGCGGCGGTGTCTCGCCCTTCGATGGCGACCTGGACGACTACCAGAAGTGGCTGCTGGAAGTCTCGCGCGCTGCGGCCAAGGGGCAGCCACTGCCACCGGTGCCCGGCTCGACGCCTGCGCCACCGCCTCCGGTGGCTGCTGCGGCATCGCCTGCCGCCAAACCGGCGCCGCCGGCGCGCGGCGGCGACCGCAAGCAGGCCGGGCAGGCGCGCTCGTTGCTGGCCAACCGCACGCGCCCGCTGCGCGTGGAAGTCCAGCAGATCGACACCCGGCTGGCCGCACTCGGCGTTGAAAAGGCGGCACTCGAAGTCGCGTTGTCGCGGGGCAAGCGCCCGCCCGCCGAACTGGCCGACACCGGCCGGCGGCTGAACCACATCGCGGCCGAAGTGGCAACGCTGGAAGAGCGCTGGTTGGCGCTGACCGCCGAGATCGAAAGCCTGACGGCCACGGGCTGAGCGGCTTGCACGCGGCCTCGATCAACGCCGACGTGTCGATCGGCCGGCTGACCGGCTGACCGTGGTCTGATAGCAGCACCGCCCGGCTTCAAGACGGGCCAGCCAGCAAGTCCAGCATCAACTCGATGCGCGCCTGATACGGCGTGAGCGTGCCGGCCGACGGGATCGTCTCCTGATCGGCTAATCTGGCATCGACGACGCCGCCGAGCAGACAACGCGAGGCGCGCAACACGGCCACTCCACGCCCGCGCGCGACACTTGCTGCGGCGAGCAACGCGCGATGCACGCTGCCGTTGCCCGTGCCACTGATCACGATGCCAGCAGCGCCAGCATCGACCAGTGCGGTGAGCGTCTCGCCACGCGCGCCGGCATGGCTGGTGACGATCTCCACCAGCGGCCACTTCGAGACCTCGGTGGCATGGATGTCGGCGCGATGAAGCCGGCTCGCAGGCCACTGGCGCAGCAGGCGCACAGCCTCGCCTTGAACCAGGGCGACCGGCCCGGCGTCACCACTGCCGAAGGCGTCGACGACCCAGCTGTGCATCTTGCGGAGATCGGCACCCGCATGCACCCGCCCCGCCAGCACGGCCAGCACGCCCTGCGCGCCCGCCAGCTGCGCGACATGCACGGCGTCGAGAAGGTTCTGCGGGCCGTCCGCCGACGGCGCGGTCGCCGGGCGCATGGCAGCCGTCAGCACCAGCGGCTTGTCGGCGCGCACGGTGCGGTGCAGGAAGTACGCCGTCTCCTCCAGCGTATCGGTGCCGTGCGTGACGACGACGCCGGCCACCTCGGCACGCGCCAGCTGCCGCGCGCATTCGTGTGCCAGCGCCTGCCAGATCGCCGGCTCCATGTCTTTGCTGTCGAGCTGCGCCAGCGCCACGGTCTCGATGGTGTGCGCCGCCAGCGCCGGCACAGCCGCCACCAGCTGTTCAGGCCGCAGCGTGCCCGCGGTGTAACTCAGCGAGTCGGCGGTACGGGTTGCGGTGCCGGCGATCGTTCCGCCGGTGCCGATGATCACGACGCTTGGCATCTGCCCACTTTCTGGATGAAAATACAGTCACTGGATAGGCAGCCACCCTGGCTGCAACACCAGTGCCACACGAGCGCAGCATGAACGACAGCCCCAAGCTCACCCCGCGTCAGCAACAGATTCTGGACCTCGTTCAGAGCGCCATCGAGCGCACCGGCGCACCGCCCACGCGGGCCGAGATCGCCGCCGAACTCGGCTTCAAGTCGGCCAACGCGGCCGAAGAGCACCTGCAGGCGCTGGCGCGAAAGGGCGTGCTGGAGCTGATTGGTGGCACCTCGCGCGGCATCCGCCTGAAGTCCGAGACGCTGCGCTCGATGGCCGAAGCGCGGCTGTCGCAGTACGGCAAGCAGTACATGCTGCCGCTGCCCAGCCTGGCGCAGTTGACGCTGCCGTTGATCGGCCGCGTGGCAGCTGGCAGCCCGATCCTGGCGCAGGAACACGTCGACCAGACCTACCTGATGGAAGCCTCGCTCTTCCAGCGCCGGCCCGACTACCTGCTCAAGGTGCGCGGCATGAGCATGCGCGACGCCGGCATCATGGACGGCGACCTGCTTGCGGTGCAGAAAGCGCGCGAGGCCAAGAACGGCCAGATCGTCGTCGCGCGGCTGGGCGACGACGTCACGGTCAAGCGCCTGCGCCGCACCAGCAAAGGCATCGAGTTGATCGCCGAGAACCCCGACTTCAAGACCATCCTGGTGTCGCCCGACGACGCCAGCTTCGAACTTGAGGGCGTGGCGGTCGGGCTCATCCGCAACACGATGTTGATGTAGTCGTCGGCAGGGAACGAACTGGCGGCTCAAGGCCGCCTTTCTCGCGGCACCGCGCGGTGCTACATGGCGTCACGATGCGCTCAGGTTTGAAACGAACCTGACCGATATCTCCCCGATGAGCCCGCTCACTTTCCCACACCTCCCCGGCTTTCGCGCCGGCCGCCGCAGCACGCTGCCGGCCAGCAGCAGCACGATGATCGGCACCGCGCCGCCATCGTTGCGGCACGAGCCGGCTTCTGTTTGGCAGCGGCTGATGTGCTGGCTCGTGGCGCCAGCACCGGGCCAGGCGGGGCACCCGATCAACCGCCTGCCTGGCGTGCGCGCAGAGTTCGTCGAAGCCCTGGCCGATGCGAGCGGCGACGATGCCGACACGCTGCGCAACCGGATCGCGCTGTCGCGCTCGCTGCGCGAACTGTGGCACCTGCGCACCGATGTCTACCGCGTGGTGGGTGTCGCACGCAGCCAGAGCGTCGCGCAGGAACGGCTGTCGCGGCTGAACCGCCACTTCCCAGCACGTGCGCCGGGTTCGCAGTTCGGCGGGCTGTAGGCCCGTTCATTGCGCCCCATCGGTCCCGCGCCCGCACGAGACCACCACCATGCAGCTCCCCGCACCGCGCCACTTCACTGCCCAGGGCACGCTGCCGTCGATCGGCCTGCTGGATGCCGGCAGCCCTGGCAACCTCGGCGATTCGCGCGACGCGCGAATTGCGGCGCGCCGGGCCTTCGCCGAACTGAAGCAGACCATCCTCGCGGTGCTGGCCGACCTCCAGGACGCCCACGCCGCCTGGCTGCGTGCGCAGGTGCGTTCGGCCGAAGAGCCCGTGGATCTGTGGTTGCTGCGGGCACCGCTGTTCGAGGCGCTGTCGGGGGCCGACCCCGAGCGCCGCCGCCGCCGCCAGATGGTTCGCCGCGGCCTCGACTCGCTGTTCCACGACAGCGAGCCGCCGAGCGCCTTTACGGCGTTCTGACCGACGATTCAGCGCGCACGCGCGCCTTGAAGGTGCTGCGGAACTTCTCCACCTTCGGCGCCACCACGAACGCGCAATAGCCCTGGTCCGGATGGTTGGCGAAGTAGTGCTGGTGGTACGCCTCGGCGCGCGAGTAGTTGTCCAGCTTCAGCACCTCCGTCACCACGCGCCCCTTATTGGCCGCGTTGGCCTCGCCGAGCACGGCCTGGGCCACCGCTTCCTGTTCAGGCTCGGTCCAGTAGATACCGCTGCGGTACTGCGTGCCGACGTCGTTGCCCTGTCGGTTCAGCGAGGTCGGGTCGTGGATGACGAAGAAGATCTCGAGCACCTCGCGCAGCGTGATGCGCGCGGGGTCGAAGCTGACCCGCACCACCTCGTTGTGGCCGGTGGTGCCGGTGCAGACCTGCTCGTAGCTCGGGTTGCGCACGTGCCCGTTGCTGTAGCCGTTCTCGACCGCCGTCACGCCGTCGACCAACTCGTACACCGCCTCCAGGCACCAGAAGCAGCCGCCGCCGAGCGTGATGTGTTCGACCCGATCCATCGAGGACTCCTTGTTGCAGTTGCGTTTGGTCAAGGGCCGGTGCCCCTTCCTTACACTCCCCCGATTATCTGGAGCCCGCAATCATGGCCGCCAAATTCCAGTGGGATGACCCCTTCCACCTCGATGGGCAACTCAGCAATGACGAACGCGCCGTGCGCGAAGCTGCGCACGCCTATTGCCAGGAACGTTTGCAGACCCGCGTGCTGATGGCCGCGCGGCACGAGAAGTTCGACCGCGAAATCATGACCGAAATGGGCGCGCTCGGCCTGCTCGGCAGCAGCATCGAAGGCTACGGCTGCGCCGGCCTGAACCATGTCTGCTATGGCCTGGTGGCGCGCGAGGTCGAACGCGTGGACAGCGGATACCGCAGCGCGATGAGCGTGCAAAGCTCGCTCGTCATGCACCCGATCCACGCCTACGGCAACGAGGCTCAGCGCCAGAAGTACCTGCCCAGGCTCGCGACGGGCGAATGGGTCGGCTGCTTCGGCCTGACCGAGCCCAACCACGGCAGCGACCCCGCCAGCATGCTGACGCGGGCCAAGCCGGTGGACGGCGGCTACCTGCTCAAGGGCAGCAAGATGTGGATCACCAACAGCCCGATCGCCGATGTGTTCGTGGTCTGGGCAAAGAAGGAAGACACGGGCGGCAAGGTCGGCGGCCAGGAAGCGATCCACGGCTTCTTGCTCGAGAAAGGCATGAAGGGCCTGAGCGCGCCAAAGATCGAAGGCAAGATGAGCCTGCGCGCCAGCATCACCGGCGAGATCGTGATGGACGACGTCTTCGTGCCGGCCGAGAACATGCTGCCCGGCGTGAACGGGTTGAAGGGCCCCTTCGGTTGCCTGAACAAGGCGCGCTACGGGATCGCCTGGGGCGCGCTCGGCGCGGCCGAGTTCTGCTGGCACGCCGCACGCCAGTACACGATGGACCGGCAGCAGTTTGGCCGGCCGCTGGCGCAGAACCAGCTGATCCAGAAGAAGCTCGCCGACATGCAGACCGAGATCACGCTCGGGCTGCAAGGCTGCCTGCGGGTCGGCCGGCTGATGGACGAAGGCCAGGCGGCGCCGGAGATGATCAGTCTGATCAAGCGCAACAGCTGCGGCAAGTCGCTGGACATCGCCCGCGCCGCGCGCGACATGCACGGCGGCAACGGCATCCACGACGAATACCACGTCATTCGCCACATGATCAACCTCGAGACCGTCAACACCTACGAGGGCACCCACGACGTGCATGCGCTGATCCTGGGCCGGGCGCAAACGGGGCTGCAGGCGTTCTTCTGATGCGGCCGCTGCCAACAGCGAGGGCTGGCGGATGAATGACTTTCTGGCCCAGTTGGGCTTTGAGAGCTGGAAGGCGGTGGCGGCTGCCGTGGTGTTGCCGCCGGCCCCCTTCCTGCTACTGGTGCTGGTTGGTGCGCGATTGATGTTCCGGCGCCGGCTGCTGGCGTGGTTGCTGATCCTGCTGGGCGTGTTGGCGATCTGGTTCGGTGCGACCCTCGCGGCCGGCCATGTGTTGTCGGACTGGCTGCTCAAGCCGCCGCGCGCGCTGACGTCCAGCGACATCGCCGAGTTGAAGCGGGCGCCGAAGACCGTGGTCATGGTGCTGGGTGGTGGGCGGCAGCTGCTGGCGCCCGAGTACGGCGTCAGCAACCTCAAGCCGCGCACCGTGGACCGGCTGCGCTACGGCGTCTGGCTGGCGCGCGAGACGGGCCTGCCGCTGGGGTTTTCGGGGGGTATCGGGCATTGGTCGCCGGGCGGGCCGTCTGAAGCCGAAATCGCCGCGCGGATCACCGAGCGCGAGTTCGGCTCGAAGCTGCGCTATCTGGAAACCGAATCACGCGACACCCGCGAGAACGGTGCGCGCACGGTCGCGCTGCTGCGGCCATTGGGTATCGAGCGCATCGTGGTCGTCACGCACGACTACCACATGCGCCGCGCGATCGGGAACTTCGAGGTCGCGATTGCCGCCAGTGGCGGCGGCATGCGCGTGACGGCGGCGCCGATGGGCCTGCCGATGAATGGGCCACCGACCTTGCTGGACTGGTTCCCGAGCACGGAAGGTTTCGAGCGCGTGCGCGTGACCTTCCACGAGTGGATCGGCCGGCTGATGGGTGCCTGACCTGCACCGCCCGAGCCGGCGCCGTCAGAACAGCAGCGCGACGACGAAGATACCGATCATCACGAAGGCGATCACGACCTTCGCCAGCAGCCCGGCCATGATGCCCAGCCAGGTCGCCACACCGACCTTCAGTGCGTGCTGCCGGTCCTTACGCGCCAGGTACTCGCCGATGGCGGCGCCGACCAGCGGCATGAACAGCACGCCGACCAGGCCCATGAACAGGCCGACGACGGTGCCGATAGCCGCGCCCACCAACGCCTGCCGGCTCGCTCCGACCTTCTTCGCACCCAGCAGCCCAGCGACGAAGTCCAGCACCCAGGCCAGCACCGCCAGCAGCGCGATCACGATCAGCGTGCCGGTTCCGACGCGGGTGAAATCGTCGATCCACGCGCCGAGCACGATGCCGCCGAGCACCAATGCCGTGCCCGGTAAGGCCGGCAGCACGGTGCCGGCCAAGCCGGCGGCGATCAACAGTACGCACAGGGTCCACCACAGCGCCACGCTCATCGGTTTCTTTCTTACCCACTGGCCACGATCAGGCGCCGATGATGCCCGCCCGCTGCGCTGGCAAGGCCTGCGCCAGATTGGGGCCAAGGGGGTGGGGGCATTCGATGGCGCGCCGCAATAGCGCACACTCTCGCCCGCTCGATCACAATGGCATCGCCGAGACGCGGAAGAGCCCAACAAGCAAGAGGACGACACACATGACGAACGGACTCATCGCCGCGTTGATCGGCGCGGTGCTGGTGGCGGGCCTGACGCCCATCGCCGATGCCAAGCGCCTGGGCGGCGGCAAGTCGAGCGGTATGCAGCGCGACATGCCCGCGCGCACGGCGCCCGACGCAGCGCCTGGCAAGCCGGCCACGCCGCCGGCGGCCGCCAACCCCGGTGCGAACGCGGCTGCGCCCGCCGCCGCCGCGGCACCTGCTGCGGCTGCCGCCGCAGGCAAACGTTCGTGGCTGGGGCCGATCGCCGGGCTGGCCGCAGGCCTGGGGCTGGCGGCGCTGTTTTCCAGCATGGGCCTGGGCGCCGAGTTCGGCAACTTCGTGATGCTGGCGCTGCTGGCGCTGGTGGCCTTCTTCGTGATCCGCTTTCTGCTCGCGCGCTTCGCGGGCGGCCGACGTGAAGCCACTCCCGCGCTCGCAGGCGTTGGAGCAGGCGCCGGGCTCGCGAAAGTCGAGCCACCGCTGATGCCTCGAACCTTGTTCGAGCCCGCCTCGAACCCAGTGTCGGGCGCCAGCGAGTCAACGGCGTCGGCGGCGCCAAATCTGGCCGAGGTGCCGCTGGCACCAGTCGCAGCCGCTGCAACGGTCGCCAAGGCCTTCGTGCCGGCCGCCTTCGACAGCGACGGCTTCGCGCGCACGGCCAAGATGCTGTTCATCCGCATGCAGGCCGCCAACGACGCGGCCGACCTGGGTGATCTGCGCAGCTTCACCACGCCGGAGATGTTTGCCACCGTCCGGCTGGAGATCCAGGAGCGTGGCACCACCGGCCAGCAGACCGATGTGCGGCAGGTCGACGCTAAGGTGCTTGACGTTGCCCACGAGTCCGACCGCCAGGTCGTCAGCGTGCGATTCACCGGCCAACTGGTCGAAGAAGCCGGCGCGGCACCGGTTGACTTCAACGAGGTTTGGCACTTGGTTCGGCCGACAGCCGATGGCGGCTCGGCGAACACGGCTTGGGCCATCGCCGGCATCGAACAGCAGGCCTGATCGCCGCGGGCGCGGCAGGGGTCGGTAGCATCGCGGGCATGAACCACCTGCACCGACTGACCCGCCCGTCCGCGCCCCTCCGCCGCACGCGCGCAAGCTCCCTCTTCGCTGCCTCGGGCCTGTTGCTGCTGGCCGCGTGCAGCACCACGCCGCCAACCCCACCCGCCGCACCACTTGCGCCACCCGCAGCGATGCGCGTCGAAGGCGTGCCAGCTCTGTCGGCCGCGTCGATGGAAGCGATCCAGCGCTACAGCGCCGTCGTCGGCCACGGCTTCGTAGACTGGCACCCGACCCAGCGCGAGATGCTGATCTCGCACCGCCCCTTCGGCGCCAGCACGACGCAGCTGTACCGCCTGGCCGGCCCGATGGCGACACCGGAGAAGCTGACCGACGGCGCCGACCCGGTGAGCAACGCGCAGTACGAGCCGCGCCGGGGCCGCTACGCCGTGTTCGCGCGCAGCATCGGCGGTGACGAGGCCTTCCAGCTGTTCCGCCTGGACCCCGACACGCGCGCGGCCACGCAGTTCACCGCCGCCGGCCAGCGGCACACGCTGGCGGGGTGGATCGAGTCGCGCTCGCTGGCCATCGTTGCCTCGGTCCCGCTGGATCGCACCGCGGCCGCTGGTACCCGCACCGCGATCAACACCACGCTGTCGCTCGTCGACCCGCTGAACCCCGAGCAGCGCCGCGTTCTGACCGAACTGCCCGGCGGCGGCTGGTTCGGCGCCGAGGTCTCGCCCGACGAGACCCAGCTCGCGATCACGCACTACATCGCTGCCACGCAGAGCGAGACTTGGCTGATCGACCTGGCTACCGGCCAACGCCGTCAGGTCCTGCCCGCCGCCGGCGACACCACCCGCGCAGCGCACTTCGTCACCGGCTGGGCACCCGATGGCCGCGCCCTGTACGTGGCCAGCGACCGCGCCAGCGAATTCCGCGAACTCATGCGGCTGGACCTGGTCAGCGGCGCGCTGATGCGGCTGACCGGCGACGTCCCGTGGGACTTGAGCGAGGGTCACGCCGACGCGCGCAACCGCCTGATCGCCTTCACCGCCAACGTCGACGGTCGCGATGAGCTGCGCCTGTTCGACAACGGCAGCAGCCGCCCCGCTGCGCTGCCGGTGCTGCCTGCCGGCAGTATCGGCCGGGTGCGCTTCCACCTCGCCACGGGGGAGCTGGCGGTGGTGGTCGACAGCACGCGCGGGCCGTCGCAGATCTACACCGTAGACCCGGCCGCGCCAACCGCCGCACCGGTGGCGTGGACGAAACCCAGCACGCCGCCCGGGCTGGACCTGTCGAACCTGCCCGACCAGCAGATCGTGCGCTGGAAGAGCTTCGACGGCCGCACGATCAGCGGCATCCTGACGCTGCCACCAGCGCGCTTCACCGGCAAGCGCCCGGTCCTGATGGCGATGCACGGCGGCCCTGAAGCGCAGAGCAAGCTGGGCTGGCAGGGTCGGGCCAACTATTACGTGCAGGAGTTGGGGATCGCGCTGCTGGAGCCCAACGTGCGCGGCTCCAGCGGTTACGGGAAGACCTTTCTCGACCTGGACAACGGCCGCCTGCGTGAGGACTCGGTGAAGGACATGGGCAGCGCCATCGATTGGGTGGCTACGCAGCCGAATCTGGATGCGACGAAAGTCGTCGTCACCGGTGGCAGCTACGGCGGCTACATGGCGTTGGCAGCGGCAACCCGGCTGTCGGACCGCATTGCAGGTGCGGTGTCGGTGGTCGGCATCAGCAACTTCATCAGCTTCCTCGAGAATACCGAGAGCTACCGCCGCGACCTGCGCCGCGTCGAGTACGGCGACGAGCGCGACCCGGCCATGCGCGCGCTGCTGACGACGATCTCACCACTGAGCAACGCCACGATGGTCAAGAAGCCCTTGCTCGTCGTGCAGGGCAAGAACGACCCGCGCGTGCCGTGGACCGAGAGCGAGCAGATCGTGCGCAAGCTGCAAGCCCAGGGCACACCGGTGTGGTACCTGCTGGCCGACAACGAGGGCCACGGCTTTGCCCGGCGCGAGAACGCCGACTTCTACCTGGCAACGGTGTTGCGCTTCCTGCAGGAAACCGTGCTGCGCTAAAGGCCTGCCGTCGCGCCGCCTCAGGCCCGCGATCGCGCCACCGGCGGCGCGATCGCGGCATGCGCCAATAGCCAGGCGCGTGCCGCCACGTCACGGCCTTGCGAGGGGTGGAAGTCGGTGCGGCGGTAGCGCCGCCAACCGGCGACCGAACCGCTCAACAGGCCCTGGCCGCCGAACAGCGTGCGCCAGGCGCTGGCCCAGGTCGACGGCTTGAACAGGCTGCCGTCGTGCCAGAGGTTGTTCACCGTCTGCCGCGCCAAGTCGAGCAGGAAGTGTCCGGTGACGACTCGGAAGATGCGCAACCGCCATGTGTCATTGCCGCCCAGCGCACGGTACAGATCGAAGGCCGTGCTGCGGTGTTCGCTCTCTTCGGCGCAGTGCCACAGCCAGAGCTGCACCAACCGCGGCTCGGCGCCTGCCAGCGGCGCGGGGTGGGCCATCAGATGCTCCGAGAACAGCGCCGTCAGGTGTTCGGTGGCCGCCGTCACCGCCAGCCAGTTGCGCGGGCCCATGCCGGCCAGCGCCTCCTGGCGGCGGCGGATGCGTGGCTCCCAGCGGTTGCTGAAGCCCTGCGCGTGCAGGTGTTCGTTGAACAGCGTGTGCACGCGGCGATGCGTCGCCTCCTGTCCGATGAAGGCACGTACTTCGGCGTCGAACCGCCCGCGGCCGTCCGCAGGCAGGGCTTCCAGTCCGCGCTTGACGGCATCGATGAAGAACTGCTCACCGGCCGGGAAGCTCATCGACAGCGCGTCGAACAGCGCGGTGCGGAAAGCGTCACCGCCGTTCCAGCGACGCGGCAGCGGGGTCTTCAGATCCACCAGCAGGCGGCGAACGATCAACTCGGTCATGGACCCATTCTGCGCCGTGCGGTGACCTCGATCTCGATCATCGAGCCGCGGCTGATGAGCCCTATTGCGTCACACAAGGGCTTTGCGCGCGCTGTGGAACATCCGCATCCAGGCACTGGGTGCCGCTGCATCGCCCGGCGACCAGCTCATCTGGATCTGCCTGAACACCCGCTCGGGGTGCGGCATCAACGCCGTGAAGCGGCCGTCAGCCGTCGTCACCCCCGTCAAGCCGCCCACGCTGCCATTGGGGTTGGCCGGGTAGGCCTCGGTCGGCTTGCCGTGGTGGTCGACGAAACGCAGCGCAGCCTGTACGCGCGCCGCGTCACCGCGCTGCGAGAAATCGGCGAAGCCTTCGCCATGCGCCACGGCGATGGGGATGCGGCTGCCGGCCATGCCGGCGAAGAACAGGCTGGGTGACGGCAACACCTCGACCAGCGACAGCCGGGCTTCGAACTGCTGGCTGCGGTTCTTCGTGAAGCGCGGCCAGTCTTCGGCACCGGGGATCAGCGTGGCCAGAGCGGCAAACATCTGGCAGCCGTTGCACACGCCTAACGCCAAGGTGTCACGTCGGCCGAAGAACGCGGCGAAGGCTTCGGCCAACCTCGGGTTGAACAGGATCGAGCGGGCCCAGCCTTCGCCGGCGCCCAGCGTGTCGCCATAGCTGAAACCGCCACACGCCACAAGCGCCTGGTAGTCGGACAGACGGGTGCGGTCGTGCTGCAAGTCCGTCATGTGCACGTCGTAGGCCTCGAAGCCGGCTTGCGCCATGGCGTAGGCCATTTCGACGTGGGAGTTGACGCCCTGCTCTCGAAGGATGGCGACTTTGGGCTTCGCGCCGGTCAACACGGCGGGGTTTGCGAGCTCGGACGCATCGAAACTCAGGTGCTGGTGCAGCCCCGGGTCGGCCGGGTCACCCGCAGCGGCGTGCTCGGCGTCGGCCGCTTCGGGGTTGTCGCGCAGCTGCGCGATGCGCCAGCTCACCGTGTCCCAGGCTTGGTGCAGCGTGTGCAGGGTGGCGCTGACCTGGAGCTTGGTATCGCGCCAGACCTCGACCACGCCACGGTCGTTCGGCTTGCCGATGACGTGCGCGTGGCGTGACAAGCCATGCGTCCGCAACGTGGCGATGACCTCGTTGCGAACCGCACTAGGCACCTGGATCACGGCGCCGAGTTCTTCGTTGAACAGCGCGGCCAGCATCGCCTCGTTGCGGCGTTCGCCGACCTGGGCGGCCCAGTTCTTCGAGTCACCGTACTCGGCCCGGCTGTCGGCGATGCCGTCGCCGGGCGTCACCAGGATGTCGACGTTCAGGCTGACGCCCCGGTGCCCCGCGAAGGCCATCTCGCACACCGTCGCCCACAGGCCGCCGTCGCTTCGGTCGTGGTACGCCAGCAGCTTGCCCTGCGCGCGCAAGTCGTTGATCGCGGCGACCAGCGCCTTCAGCAACGCCGGCTCTTCGAGATCGGGCACCTCGTGGCCGAAGCCAGCCAGCACCTGCGCGAGGATCGAGCCGCCGAGGCGCTGTCGGCCCTGACCGAGATCGATCAGGATCAGCGTGGTGTCGCCTGCCCGCAGCTGCGGCGTCAGCGTGCCGCGCACGTCGTCGAGCGTGGCGAAGGCGCTGACGATCAACGACACCGGTGCCGTCACCTGCCGCGCGTTGCCGTCGTCCGCCGTCCAGCGCGTGCGCATCGACAACGAGTCCTTGCCGACCGGGATGCCGATGCCGAGTGCTGGGCAGAGCTCGAGGCCGACGGCCTGCACGGTGTCGTACAGCGCGGCGTCTTCGCCCGGCTCGCCGCAGGCTGCCATCCAGTTGGCGCTGAGCTTCACGCGCGACAGCTCGATCGGCGCGGCCAGCAGGTTCGTGATCGCCTCGCCCACCGCCATCCGGCCCGAGGCCGGTGCGTTCAATGCCGCCAGCGGCGTGCGCTCGCCCATGCTCATCGCTTCACCCCGGAAGCCTGAGAAGTCCGCCAGCGTCACAGCGCAATCGCCGACGGGAACCTGCCACGGGCCGACCATCGGATCGCGGTGGCTCAAGCCACCGACGGTGCGGTCGCCGATGGTGATGAGGAAACGCTTGCTGGCCACCGCAGGATGGCGCAGCACGTCGAAGGCCACCTGCTCCAGCTTGATGCCGGTCAGGTCGAGAGCCGCCTCGCTGCGCGCCACCCGCTGCACGTCGCGGTGAACGCGCGGCGCCTTGCCGAGCAGCACCTCCATCGGCATGTCGATCACGCGTTCGCCGCCGGGGCCGTCTTCGACCACCAGTTGTTTGTCCGCCGCAACAACGCCCACCACCGCGAACGGGCAGCGCTCACGCGCGCACATCTGCTCGAACAGCGGCAGCAGATCCGTGTTCAGCGCGATGACATAACGCTCCTGGCTTTCGTTGCACCAGATCTCTTTCGGCGCCAGGCCGCTCTCTTCGAGCGGTACCTTGCGCAGATCGAAACGCGCGCCCTGCCCTGCGCCGTCCACCAGCTCGGGAAACGCGTTGCTGATGCCGCCCGCCCCCACGTCGTGGATCGCCAGGATCGGGTTCAACTCTCCAAGACTCCAGCAGTGGTTGATGACCTCCTGCGCACGGCGCTGGATTTCCGGGTTGCCGCGCTGCACTGAATCAAAGTCGAGTGCCGCGGTGTTGCTGCCGGCCGCCATCGAACTGGCCGCGCCGCCGCCCATGCCGATGCGCATGCCCGGGCCACCGAGCTGCACCAGCAGCGTGCCGGCGCCGAAAGGCAATTTGTGCGTCTGGCCCGCGTTGATGCGGCCGATGCCGCCGGCAATCATGATCGGCTTGTGATAGCCGCGCATCACGCCCGCCACCGGCTGCTCGAAGGTGCGGAAGTAGCCGCCCAGGTTCGGCCGCCCGAACTCGTTGTTGAAGGCCGCGCCGCCGAGCGGCCCTTCGACGATGATCTGCAGGGCGCTTGCGATGTGCGGCGGCTTGCCCGGGCCGAAGCGCTCCCACGGCTCGGCATGGCCAGGCAGGTGCAGGTGGCCGACGCTGAAGCCCGTCAACCCGGCCTTCGGCTTGGCACCGCGGCCGGTAGCACCTTCGTCGCGGATCTCGCCGCCCGCACCCGTGCTGGCGCCAGGGAATGGCGAGATGGCCGTGGGATGGTTGTGCGTCTCGACCTTCATCAGCACATGCGCCACCTCGTCACGCCGCCCGTACAAGGGCGCGTTGGTGAAGCCCAGCGGCAGCCATGACTGCACCGGCCCGCCTTCCATCACCGCCGCGTTGTCGCTGTAGGCCACGATGCTGTGCTGCGGCGACGTGGCCTCGGTATGGCGGATCATCCCGAACAGCGTGTGCGGCATGGCCACGCCATCGATCGTGAAGCGGGCATTGAAGATCTTGTGCCGGCAGTGTTCGCTGTTGGCCTGCGCGAACATCATCAGCTCGACATCGCTTGGGTCGCGGCCCAGACGGGTGAAGGCATCAAGCAGGTAGTCGATCTCGTCGTCGGACAGCGCCAGGCCAAACTCGGTGTTGGCCGCGACCAGCGCGCTTCGGCCCTGCGCCAACACCGCCACATGCGCCAAGGGGGTTGCTGCCCGCGCTGCGAAGAGTTGCGCCGCGGCTTCGCGCTCGAAAGCCACCGCTTCGGTCATGCGGTCGTGCAGCAGCGCGGAGATGGCGCTGCGCTCGTCGGCAGACAGCGCCTTGCCGGCACCGAACAAGCCGCCTCTCACGGCCACCGCGTACTCGGTCACGCGTTCGACGCGGTGCAGCCCCGGCACACCGCAGTTGCGCGCGATGTCGCTGGCCTTGCTGGCCCAGGGCGATATGGTGCCCAGGCGCGGCATCACGACGAAGCGCTCGCCGACGGCCAGAGAGGGCGCGTCGCCATAGCGCAGCAGGGCTTCGATCGTGGTACGTGTCTGCGCGGTCGGCGCGGTGTCGAAGCCGACCCAGTGAACGAAGCGGGCCGCCACGGCGGCGATCCGAGGCACCTCGCCTTGCAGCTGCGCCAGCAGCGCCTTGGCTCGAAAGGCCGGGAGTGCGTCACCGCCCTCAAAAGTCAACAGATGGAGGGTCGATTCACTCATCACGGCAGCCGCTGCGGGGAACCTATCAGTTTACGGGGCCGGTGGGATAATCAGCCCCCATGGCGATCATCATCAAGAGCGCAGCCGACATCGAAGGCATGCGCACCGCCGGGCGGCTGGCTTCCGAGGTGCTGGACGTGCTGACGCCCCATGTGCGGCCCGGCATCACCACCCAGGAACTGGACCGCATCGCGCACGAGCACATGGTGAACGCGCAAGGTGGCATTCCGGCCACCCTGGGCTACGCACCACCCGGCTACCCGGCCTACCCGGCCAGTCTGTGTTCGTCGCTGAACGACGTGGTCTGCCACGGCATTCCCGACGACAGGCCCTTGAAGGACGGCGACATCGTCAACATCGACGTCACCGTCATCAAGGACGGCTGGCATGGCGACAACAGCCGCATGTTCGTGGTCGGCAACGGCAGCATCGCGGCGCGGCGCTTGTGCCACATCACGTTCGAAGCCATGTGGAAGGGCCTCGTCAAGGTTCGCCCGGGTGCGCGGCTGGGCGACATCGGCCACGCCATCCAGACCTTTGCCGAGAACGCTGGCTTCAGCGTCGTGCGCGAGTTCTGCGGCCACGGTGTCGGTGCGCGTTTCCACGAAGAACCGCAGGTGCTGCACTACGGCCGCCCGCACACGCTCGAAGAGCTTCAGCCGGGCATGATCTTCACGATCGAGCCGATGATCAACGCAGGCCGCCGCGACATCAAGGAAGACCGCAAGGGCAACCGCCCGTACGACGGCTGGACGATCGTGACGCGTGACCGCTCGCTGTCGGCGCAGTGGGAGCACAGCGTGCTCGTCACCGACACGGGCTACGAAGTGCTGACGGTCAGCGCCGGCAGCCCGCCGCCGCCGCCGTTTGCGCTGCTGGGTTACGGCGGGGCTTTGGCGCCCGCCGCTGCGCCAGCCCCGGCGACCGAGCTGGCCAGCGCCTCTTCCTGAAGCCAATGTCCGCACGGCCGCAGGCGGGCCACCGCGCGCCGGGCAGCGTGGCGGCTTTAAGGGCGCATTTCCGCGACGGCAAGACGGCGTTGGTGGATGGCTTCATGGCCGCGCGGCCGACGGCGATGGCCGCCACCGCACTGGTGCGTTCGCTCGCACGCCATGTCGACGGCACCTTGCAGGCGCTGTGGGCGCACGCCGGCATGCCGCCTGGCGCGGCGCTGGTTGCGGTAGGTGGCTACGGCCGCGGTGAGCTGTTCCCGTCGTCCGACGTCGATCTCCTGCTGCTGATGCCGCCCGGCGAGAACGCCGCGGCCACCGCCGCCATCGAAGCCTTTGTCACCGCCTGCTGGGACACCGGGCTGGAGGTCGGCTCGTCGGTGCGCAGCGTCGATGAGTGCGTGCAGGAAGCGCAGCGCGACGTCACGGTGCAGACGGCGCTGCTCGAAGCGCGCTTCGTGTGCGGCGCGAAGAAGCTTTTCGAACAGTTCCGCAGCGCGCTGGCGCAGGCGATGGACCCGCGTGCCTTCCTGCGCGCCAAGACGCTCGAGATGCACCAGCGCCACACCAAGTACGAAGACACGCCCTACGCGCTGGAGCCGAACTGCAAGGAAAGCCCGGGCGGCCTGCGCGACCTGCAGGTGGTGATCTGGGTGGCGCGCGCCGCCGGGCTGGGCCGCACCTGGGCCGAGCTGGCCACCAAGGGCCTGATCACGCCGTTCGAGGCCCGCCAGTTGCACAAGCACGAGGGCCAGATGAAGCTGATCCGCGCCCGGCTGCACGCCGTGGCGGGCCGGCGCGAAGACCGGCTGGTGTTCGACTTGCAGACCGCCGTGGCCGAGAGCTTCGGGCTCGTCGCGAACAAGGCGCAGCGCAGCAGCGAGGTGCTGATGCACCGCTACTACTGGGCGGCCAAGGCGGTGACGCAGCTCAACCAGATCCTGATGCTCAACATCGAGGAGCGGATCAACGCCAGCGAAGCCACGCCGATGCGCCCGATCACAGCGCGCTTCTTCGACCGCGCCGGCATGCTCGAAGTCGCGCACGACGGCCTGTACGCCGAGAATCCGCACGCGATCCTCGAGACCTTTCTGGTCTATGCGCAGACACCGGGCCTGTCCGGCCTGAGCGCACGCACGCTGCGTGCGCTGTACAACGCGCGCGGGGTGATGGGCCCGGCCTTTCGCCGCGACCCGATCAACCACGAGCTGTTCATGGATATCGTGCGCCAGCCACGCGGCATCACGCACGCGTTGCGGTTGATGAACCAGACCAGCGTCCTCGGCCGCTACCTGTGGGTCTTCAGGCGCATCGTCGGGCGCATGCAGCACGACCTGTTCCACGTCTACACGGTCGACCAGCACATCCTGATGGTGGTGCGCAACGTGCGCCGCTTCTTCATCCCCGAACACGCGCACGAATACCCCTTCTGCAGCCAGCTCGGTGCGCAGTGGGACGCGCCGTGGCTGCTGATCATCGCCGCCATCTTTCACGACGTGGCCAAGGGCCGCGGCGGCGACCATAGCGAACTCGGCGCCTTCGAAGCGCGCCGCTTCTGCCGCGAGCACGGCGTCTCGCGCGAGGACACCCAGCTGATCGAGTTCCTGGTCCGCCAGCACCTGACGATGAGCCGCATCGCGCAGAAGGAAGACCTATCCGACAGCGACGTGATCCGCAGCTTCGCCAAGCTGGTGGCCACGCCGCGCCGGCTGACCGCGCTGTACCTGCTGACGGTGGCCGACATCCGCGGCACCAGCCCGCGAGTGTGGAATGCATGGAAGGGCAAGCTGCTCGAAGACCTGTACCGCTATACCCTGCGCGCGCTGGGTGGCGCGCAGCCGAACATGGACGCCGAGATCGAAGCCCGCAAGACCGAGGCGCGGCAGAACCTGGCGTTGCACAGCGCGCTGCCCGGCACCGAAGAGCCGCTGTGGGCAACGCTGGAGATCAGCTACTTCGCCCGCCACGACGCACCCGACATCGCCTGGCACGCACGCAGCCTGTGGCGCCACGTGAAGACCGCTGAGCCGATCGTGCGCGCGCGGCCTTCGTCGGTGGGCGACGGCTTGCAGGTGCTGGTCTACTGCCCCGACCGGCCGGACCTGTTCGCGCGCATCTGCGGCTATTTCGACACCGCCGGCTTCAGCATCCAGGACGCCAAGGTGCATACCACACGTGCGGGCTATGCGCTGGACACCTTTCAGGTCGTCAGCTCGTCGTCGGACAACGATTCAACCGCCCACTACCGCGACTTGATCTCGTTGGTCGAGACCCAGGCAACGAAGGCGCTGGCCAGCGATGGCCCGCTGCCCGAGCCGCGGCGCGGGCGGGTGTCGCGACGCGTGCGTTCGTTCCCGGTCACCCCGCGCGTCTCGCTCAACCCGGACGAACGGGCCCAGCGCTGGCTGCTGACGGTGTCGGCCAGCGACCGCTCGGGCTTGCTCTACGCCGTGGCGCGGGTGCTGGCGAAGAACCAGGTCAACCTGCAGCTGGCCAAGGTCAGCACGCTCGGCGAACGCGTCGAGGACACCTTTCTCGTCGACGGGCCGATGCTCCAGCAGAGCAAGGCGCAGCTGCGGATCGAGAGCGAACTGCTCGACGCGGTCACTGCACCGGTCTGACGAGAACGCCAGCGGCGCAACACCATGGCCATCCGCCGCATAGCCGCCGCCGAAGCGCTGTCGCGCGCCGCCGCCTTCGACGCCGTCATCGACGCCCGCAGCCCGGCCGAGTTCGCGCTCGACCGGCTGCCCGGTTCGATCAACTGGCCGGTGCTCGACGACGAACAGCGCGCGCGGGTCGGCACCGAATACGTCCAGGTCTCACCCTTCACAGCCCGGGTGGTCGGCGCGGCGCTGGTCGCGCGCAACATCGCGGCGCATGTCGAGCGCGAACTGCCGGGCAAGGCACGCAGCTGGAAGCCGCTGGTCTATTGCTGGCGCGGTGGCCAGCGCAGCGGCGCACTGGCCACCGTACTCGACGCGATCGGTTTTCCGGTCCACCTCCTGGACGGGGGTTACCAGGCCTTTCGCACGCATGTGCGGCAGGAACTCGAAACGCTGCCGACGGTTTTCGACTGGCATGTGCTGTGCGGCCGTACGGGTTCGGCCAAGAGCCGGCTGCTGAAGGCACTGGCCGAACAAGGCGCGCAGGTCGTGGACCTGGAAGCGCTGGCCTGCCACCGCGGCAGCGTGCTCGGCCCGCTGCCGGGGCAGCCGCAACCGTCGCAGAAGGCTTTCGACACGGCGCTGTGGCATGCGCTGCGCGGCCTCGATCCGGCGCGGCCGGTGTTCGTCGAAGGCGAAAGCCGCACCGTCGGCCGGCTGCGGGTGCCCGAACGGCTGATCGAGGCGCTTCGCGCGGCACCCGTGATCCAGGTTCAGATGCCGCTCCGCGCGCGGGTGGATTTCCTGCTCGACGACTACGTACATTTCGTCGACGACATCGAAGCCTTCTGCGACAAGCTGCACGCGCTGCGCGACCTGCGCGGCGCAGCCGTCATCGAATGCTGGCAACAGATGGCGCGCACCGGCGCGTTGCCCGCGGTGGTGCAAGAACTGCTGGAGCAGCACTACGACCCGATCTACGAACGCTCGATGGCGCGCAACTTCACGCATTACGCGCAAGCCCGCCCGCTGGCGCTGGCAGACGCTTCGCCCGCGTCGTTGAAGCAGGCTGCAGCGACCCTGCTGCCCATGCCTAACCTGACCCGCTGATAGCAGTCGCATAGGCCGCCGACGGGCGGCCCGACATCGTCAGCCCATCACCCCATGTGCAAGCCGCCGTTGCAGGAGAAGTCCGCACCGGTCGTGAAGCCCGAATCGGGGCCGGCCAGCCAGGCAACCACCGAGCCGATCTCTTCAGGCGTACCCAGGCGCTTGACGGGGATCGTCGCGACGATCTTCTCCAGCACCTCGGGCTTGATTGCGCGGACCATGTCGGTGCCGATGTAGCCCGGGCTGACGGTGTTAACGGTGACGCCCTTGCTGGCCACCTCCTGCGCCAGCGCCATCGTGAAGCCGTGCATGCCGGCTTTGGCGGCGGAATAGTTGGTCTGCCCGGCCTGGCCCTTTTCGCCGTTGACCGAACTGATCTGGATGATCCGCCCGTAGCCGCGCTCGACCATGCCCGGCACCACCTGCTTGGTCACGTTGAACATGCTGTTCAGGTTGGTGTCGATGACGGCCTTCCAGTCTTCGGGTGTCATCTTCATGAACATCCGGTCGCGCGTGATGCCGGCGTTGTTGACCAGCACGTCGATGCCGCCGTGCTCGGCCACCGCGTTGGTGAAGGCGTCGACCGTGCTGCCCCAGTCGGCCACGTTGCCGACCGAGGCGTGGAAGGTGTAGCCGGCGGCCGTCTGTTCGCCGATCCACTTGACGTGGTCGCGGCTGGGGCCGCAGCCGGCGATGACCTTGAAACCTTCCTTGTGCAGGCGTTGGCAGATGGCGGTACCGATGCCGCCCATGCCGCCGGTGACGTACGCGACTTTTTGACTCATGGTTATCTCCTGGTAGTTGGGGATGTTCGGAAGCCTAACGCTCAAGTGTTAGCGACACGCCCATGCCGCCGCCGATGCACAACGCGGCCAGGCCGCGCTTGGCGTCGCGGCGCTGCATCTCGTGCAGCAGTGTGACGAGGATGCGCGCGCCGCTGGCACCGATCGGGTGGCCGATGGCGATGGCGCCGCCATTGACGTTGACACGCGCCGGGTCGATCTCGAGCACCTTGTTGACGGCGCAGGCCTGCGCGGCGAAGGCTTCGTTCAGTTCGAACAGGTCGACATCGGACGCCTTCCAGCCGGCCCGTTGCAGCGCCTTGCGGCTGGCCGGCACCGGGCCCATGCCCATCGTCGCCGGATCCAGGCCGCTGGTGCCGAAACTGACGATGCGCGCCAGTGGGGTCAGGCCAAGTGCGGCAGCCTTCTTGGCGCTCATCACCACCACCGCGGCAGCGCCGTCGTTCAGACCCGAGGCATTACCGGCGGTCACGCTGCCGGCCTTGTCGAAGGCCGGGCGAAGGCCGGCCAGCACGTCGGCCGTGGTCTTCTTGTTGATGAACTCGTCGGCGGCAAAGACGACCGGGTCGCCCTTCTTCTGCGGGATGCTCACGCCGACGATCTCGTCCACGAAGCGCCCTGCTTCCTGCGCCGCCGCCGCCTTCTGCTGGCTGCCGAGTGCGAGTGCGTCCTGCATCTCGCGCGTGATGGCGTTGGCCTTGGCCACGTTCTCGGCCGTCACGCCCATGTGGTACTGGTTGTAGACGTCCCACAGGCCGTCGACGATCATCGAATCGATCATCTTCCAGTCGCCCATGCGCTGGCCGTCGCGGCTGCCCAGCAGCACGTGCGGGCTGGCGGACATGTTCTCCTGGCCACCGGCGACGACGATCTCGCTGTCACCGAAGTGGATCGCCTGCGCCGCCAGCATGACCGCCTTCAGGCCGCTGCCGCAGACGGCGTTGATGGTCAGGGCCGGGGTCTCCTTTGGCACGCCGGCCTTCAATGCGGCCTGCCGCGCCGGGTTCTGCCCCGCACCGGCAGCCAGCACCTGGCCCATGATGACTTCGCCGATCAACGCCGGGTCGACCTTGGCGCGGGCGATCGCCTCGCGCACGACGATGGCGCCCAGCTCGGTGGCGGCCACCTTGGCCAGCGAGCCGCCAAACTTGCCCACCGCGGTGCGGGTGGCAGAAACGATGACGATGTCTTCCATGTCGGTCTCCTTGAAGTGGATCAGGCCTTCGCCTTGACGTAGCGGCCCGGTGCGGGCTCGATGGGTTTGAACTTCGGACTGCCCGGCGACTTGGGCGCGGCGACCTGCTTGCCGCCGAAAGGTGCCAGCCACTGGGTCCATTCGGGCCACCAGCTGCCGGGGTGTTCGGTGGCGCCATCGAACCAGGCTTCGGCGCTGGCAGGCAGCTTGTCGTTGGTCCAGTACGAGCGCTTCTTCTTGACCGGCGGGTTGATGACGCCGGCAATGTGGCCCGAAGCGCCGAGCACGAACTTGCGCTTGCCCTTCAGCAGCGGCATCGAAGCGTACGCCGCCGTCCACGGCACGATGTGGTCTTCGCGCGAGCCGTACACAAACGCCGGCGCCGTGATGGACGCGAGGTCGACACGCTCGCCGCAGACGGTGAGCTTGCCCGGCTGCTTCAGTTCGTTCTGCAGGTACATGTGGCGCAGGTACCAGCAGTAGAACGGGCCCGGCAGGTTTGTCGAGTCGCCGTTCCAATACAGCAGGTCGAAGGGCGGCGGGGTCTCGCCCTTCAGGTAGTTGCCGACGACGTAGTTCCAGACCAGGTCGTTAGGGCGCAGGAAGCTGAAGGTGGTGCCGAGCTCCTGGCCCTTCAGCAGCGCCGGGCCGCTCGGCGCGTCGGGGCCGATCGTCATCTCGCGCAGCTTCACGCTGCCCTCGTCGATGAAGATGTCGAGGATCCCAGTGCTCTCAAAGTCGAGCAGCGTGGTCAGCAGCGTCAGGCTGTGTGCCGGCTGCTCGCCGCGCGCAGCCAGCACAGCCAGTGCGGTCGACAGGATCGTGCCGCCGACACAGAAGCCCAGCGTGTTGATCGTCTTCGCACCGGTGATCGCCTGCACCGTGTGGATCGCCGTGATCGGGCCGCCTTCGATGTAGTCGTCCCAGGTCTTGTCGGCCAGCGACTCGTCGGGGTTGCGCCAGCTCACCACGAAGGTGCGGTGGCCCTGTTCGACGGTGTGGCGGATGACGCTGTTATCGGGTTGCAGGTCGAGGATGTAGTACTTGTTGATGCAGGGCGGCACGAACAGCATCGGCCGCTCATAGACTTTTGCACCAAGCGGTTTGTATTCGATCAACTGGAACAGCTCGTTCTCGAACACCACGTGGCCGGCCGTGGTGGCGACGTTGCGGCCGACCTCGAACACGCTCTCGTCGGTCTGCGAGACATGGCCCTTTTGCACGTCTTCCAGCAGGTGCTGCATGCCGTTGGCGATGCTCTGGCCCTGGGTTTCCAGCGCCTTGGCCAGGGCTTCGGGGTTCAGGGCCAGGAAGTTGCTCGGGCTGGTGGCGTCGATCCACTGCTGCACCGCAAAGCGCACGCGGGCCTTGGTCTTGGGGTCGGCCTCCAGGCTGTCGGCCATCTGCATCATCGTGCGCGCATTCAACAGGTACATCTGCGCGGTGAAGGCGGCGGCTGGGTTCTTGGCCCATTCGGTGGCGGCGAAGCGGCGGTCGGCGATCGCCTGCGCTTGGGCGGCGTCCGGGTTCAGCCGTTGCAGCGACTGGTTCCAGACTTCGGCGGCGCCCTTCAGGTAGTCGGCCTGCATCTGCGCCATCGGCGGCAGCGGCAGGTTCGTGCCGCCCATCGACTTGAGGATGTCGCCGAACGCAGCGCCAAAGGCCTCTGGGTTGGTGGGGAACGGGGTCGGGTGAGCCACGGTAGTCTCCTGGGAAACGGGCGCTGTAAGCGCCTCTGATGTTGCGCCGATTCTGGTGCATAGAAAGGGCTTGGATGTACGTGGTCGCCGCGGCGTGGCTGTACGTGGTTGGGATGATGGCGGTGGCCGAGGCGCTGTCGTCGCAGGGCAGCGTGCTCGGCGCGCTCATCACCTTGGTGTTCTACGGGCTGCTGCCGCTGTCCATCGTGCTGTACGTGATGGGCACGGGTGCTCGGCGGCGGGCGCGGCAGGCGGCAGCGGAAGCGGCCTCAGCCGCCCCGGCGCCAGATGGCGGCGGCCATGCGGCCGGTACTGCCGGTGGGGCCGTCGCGCCGGAACGAAAAGAAGGTTGACGCTTCTTCGACGGTGCAGCGGCCGTTGGTGTGCAGGTCGCTGACCGAAGCCCGGCGCAAGCGCGCCGCCGCCAGCGCCGGCAGATCGGCCAGCCAGCGCGGGCTGCCGTCCGGGCGCGCCCGCTCGACGAAGTGCGCGCCGTCACCATCGGCGGTGAATGCGTCGAGCACGTCGCGGCCGACCTCGAAGCGCCGCGGGCCGATACACGGGCCGAGCCAGGCCCAAAGATCCTGGGGCGCCGAGCCCGTGCCTTCACAGACCGCGTGCACGGTGGCTTCGAGAACGCCCGCCGCCAAGCCGCGCCAACCGGCATGTGCCGCCGCCACGGCACGGCCGTCGCGCGTGGCCAGCAACATCGGCAGGCAATCGGCGACGAGCACCGTGCAGGCGATGCCGGGTTCCGTCGTCCACGAGGCATCGGCTTCGGGGGAGGCCTCGTCGGTGTCGCGTGCCAGGCGCACGACCCGCGCGCCATGAACCTGCGTCAACCACACCGGCTGCGCGGGCAGCGCGTTTGCGAAGCTGAGCCGACGCGCTCGCACCCAGTCCGGTGGCCCTGTCGCCGTGCCCAGGTCGAAGGGCTGATCGGCCGAGCCCCGGGTGGTGAAAGCCGCGGCCACGCCTGCGGGCGCAAAGGGCAGCCGATGCAGCCACGCCGGCGCCGCAATCACTCGGCGTCCGGGCTGTTCTCCGGCCGCGCGCGCTCGAAAGCTTCGAGCTTCATGCAGGCGTCGAACACACGCATCACGTTCGGCACGTGGTCGAGATCGCAGTTGAATCGCTGCGCATTGAAGATCTGCGGCACCAGCACGCAGTCGGCCAGCGTCGGCCGCTCACCGTGGCAGAAGGTGTCGGGCGCCGCCGAAAGTTGCTGCTCGACCACCGCCAGCCCGGACTCGACCCAGTGCCGGTACCAGGCGGTCTTGGCTTCGTCCGGCACGTGCAGTTCGCGCACCAGGTAGCGCAGCACCCGCAGGTTGTTCAGCGGGTGGATTTCGCAGGCAATGTCCAGCGCCAGGCCGCGCACGCGTGCGCGCTCGACCGGCGTGGCCGGCAGCAGCGGCGGTGTCGGGTGCGTCTCGTCGAGGTACTCGATGATGGCCAGCGACTGCGCGAAACGGTGCTCACCGTTGATCAACAACGGCACCAGCTTCGACGGCGCCTTCGCCGCGTAGTCGGCACCGAGCTGTTCGTTCTTCTGCAGGTGCACACCGCGGTAAACGTACGGCAGGCCCTTCAGCCCGAGTGCGATGCGCACCCGGAATGACGCTGAGGATCGGAAGTAGCTGTACAACTCCATCGCGCAACCCTCAGCGCACCGCGACGCGCAGCGTGCCCAGGCCGGCGATGGCACCTTCCATCACGTCGCCCGATACGACCGCGGCCACACCCGCGGGGGTGCCTGTGAAGATCAGGTCGCCGGGCACCAGGGCCCACGCTGCGCTGAGCTGTTCGATCGTCTCGACCACGCTCCAGATCAAATCTTTCAGGTCGCCGGTCTGCCTGACCACGCCGCCCACCGACAGCGTGATCGCGCCGCTGAGCAATTCACCGCACTGGCTTATCGGCATGATCGGCCCGATCGGCGCCGACTGGTCGAAGGCCTTGCCGATGCACCACGGCCGGCCCTGCTTCTTCATCTCGTTCTGCAGGTCGCGGCGCGTCATGTCCAGGCCGACGGCATAGCCGTAGATGTGCTTCGACGCGACCGCTGCGGTGATGTTGCGCCCGCCCGTGCCGATGGCCACCACGAGCTCGATCTCGTGGTGCAGGTTCTGGGTCAGGCTCGGGTAGTCGATGGCGCCGGTTTTGCCAGCCGCCACGGCCACCAGCGCATCGGCCGGCTTCATGAAGAAGAACGGTGGCTCGCGCCCGGTGAAGCCCATTTCCTGCGCGTGTTCAGCGTAGTTGCGGCCGACGCAGTAGATGCGGTGAACGGGCAACTCGCCTCCCCCGGCAACGGGCACGGTGACGGCAGCAGGGGCAGCGAAGACAAGGCTCATGGCGGACTCTGTCAATGGGCGGCAAAGGTGCGGGTCATGATGCCACGCAGGCTGCGCTGGCTACACTGCCCGCCCATGCTTCAACCACGCCGCATCCAGCACTGCCGGGTCTGCGGCCAGCGCACCGCCTACCTCGTGCCCGAGGGCGACAACCGCGAGCGCGCGGTCTGCACCGCGTGCGGCGAGGTCCACTACGAAAACCCGCTCAACGTCGTCGGCACGTTGCCGGTGTGGGGCGAACAGGTGCTGCTGTGTCGGCGCAACATCGAGCCGCGTTTCGGCTTGTGGACATTGCCGGCGGGCTTCATGGAGCTGGGGGAAACGGCCGCTGAAGGCGCGCTGCGCGAGACCATCGAGGAGGCCGGCGCGCATGTCGAAATGCAGGAGTTGTTTACGCTGCTGAACGTGGTGCGCGTCGGTCAGGTGCACCTGTTCTACCGTGCGCGCATGCTCGACACGTACCTCGCGCCGGGGCCGGAGACGATCGAGGCCCAGCTGTTCGACGAGGCCGACGTGCCGTGGGAGCAACTGGCCTTTCGCACCGTGCGCACGACGCTGGAGCACTTCTTCGCGGACCGCCGGCGCGGGCGCTTCGAGCTGCACACCGGCGATATGAGCTAAGCGGCCGAGCGCCGGTGATAGGGGCCGTGCAGGCTGAGCGCCTGCGTCAGCGCCGGGCCTGCGCGCTGACGGCGCGGCCCGTCGCGCCGTCGAAGCCCAGGGCCCACAGCGCCTCGAGATCGCGCGGATCTTCGACGCCCTCGGCCAGCGCGGACCACCCCAGCCCGTGGACCAGCGCGACCAGGCTCGACGCGTAGGCGCGCACCGCCTCGTCGTCGGCCGCGCCCTTCACATGCCGTGCATCGATCTTCACGTAGTCGATCCCCACCGCCTGCCACGCGGCCAGCGCCTGCGGCGTGGCGCCGGCGTGTTCGACACCCAGGCGCACGCCGAGCCCCTTCCACGATGCCGCTGCGTCGCGCAGCGCCACGCCGTCGACGCGGCGCGCGCCTTCGACCCACTCCAGGCTGAGCAGGCGTGCGGCGGCCGGCTGTGCGGCCAACCGCTCGTGGACCCGCGCCACAAAGCCGGGCTCGGCCATCGATGCCTCGGCGATGTGCACGCCGCGCGGCTGCGCATCGGCCGCGCTGGCGGCCAGTGCGAGCTCGAGCGCGGCCAGGTCGACACGCGGCAGCAGCTGGCTGCGCGCCGCCTGTGCCAGCCATTGCCGTGCGGGCCGCCAGAGGTTGACCGACGGCTGCGCCTCCGAGTGGTCGGGTGCTTCGAACTGCACCCGCAGCGGGCATTCCAGATGCAGCAGGCGGCCGTCCCGATCAACCACCGGAAATTCAGCCAGCCGGGTACGCCCGCCTTGAAGCGCTGCGGCGATCTGCGCCCGCCAGGCCCGCGCGCCGGCAGGGTCGCTGCCGCGCCCGCTGGCACCGTGAACGACGGGCTGGCTGGCCACCTCGGCCTCGGCCAGAGCCGCATCCGCCAAAGCCAACGCCTCACTGACCGGCATGGCGCGCAGCCCGTCTGCGCCGCCAATCGCCAGCCGCACCGCACCGGCACGCGCCAACGGCGCCTGCGCCAGCGCTTGGCTCAACGAGGTGGCGGTTTCTGCGGCTACGCCCACGGCCGGCAGGACTAGCGCGAAATCGCTCCCGTTCAGGCGCCCGGCAAAGGCACCGCTAACGCGTTCGCCATAGGCTTGCAGCACCTCGGCCAGCGCAGCCAGCAGGCGGTCGGTGGCCGCGAAGCCCATTTCATGGTTGACCTCTTCAAGCCGCGCAACGCGCAGCAGCAGCAAACCGAAACCGGGGCCGGCGGGCTCATCGAGCAAGCCCTCCAGCCGGGCGACGAACAGCCGCCGCTGCATCAGCCCGGTGACCGAATCGGTCTGCGCCTGGCGCTGCAGCAGCGCCACTTGCGCCGCCTGGGCGTCGAACATGTCGCGCAGGCGGCGAACCATGGCGTTCATGCTGCGCGTGACGGTGCGCAGCTCGGGCATCGAGGGCTCGTCGGCCAGCGTGAAGCGGCCTTCTTCGAGCGCACGCGCCTGGCGCACGGTGGCATCCAGCGGGCGCTGCCAGCCGCGCAGCGCGGCGACGCTGAGCACCATCGCCGCGACGCCCAGCGCCGCCAGCAAGGCGGCGGTGCGCGAGACGGCGGCCCACAGCGCGTCGTGCGCCCAAGCTTGTTGCGACTCGATCCGTAAGGTGCCCAGTGGCCGCCAGCCGTCGCCGACGCGGGCCTCGCCGGCTGCGGCCGACAACGGCAGTGCACGCGTGAACCAGCCCGGGGCCGCTGCAACACGAGCCGGCGCCGGCCGATCACGCTGCAGCAGCACCTGGCCGTCGGGCGCAGTCAGCAGCAGGCTGCTGTACGCGCCCAGCTCGAACTGCGCCGCGGCCACCGTCTCGATCGCCGCCGCATCGCCGCCCTGCTGCGACAGCGACAGCGCAAGCGCCGTCGCTGCGTCCTGGTTGCGCAGTGCAAGCTGCAACTGCAACGCATCGCGCGCCGTCAGCGTGTGGATCCACAAGCCGCCCAGCAGCGACAGCAACACCACCGCGGCCAGCAGCCAGCCGATGCGGCCCATCATCGTCATGCACACCCCTCGGCCATCAGACGAACCCTTCGGCACGCATCTTGGCCCAGACCTCGCGCCAACGCGACAGGCGTTGCAAAGGATCGCCAGCGCGGGCATTGCCGTTCCCATGCCACAACCCTTCGCTGCCGAAGCTGAAAACGGGGCTCAGATCGGGCCGGGCCGACGCGGGCAGCACCTCCGCGCGCAGGTTGTCCAGGATCAGCGGCTCGTTGTCGGCCGGTGCCTGGTAGGCCAACACCATGTGAGGCTGTGCAACTGGCGGCTGGCCGGGTGGCGAAACCATTGCCCGCACGTAGACCAGCCGCAAGTGCATCGGCGCCATGCCTGCCGCCAGCAGGCTGGCGTACTTGGCGATCGCATAGTCCTCGCAGTCCCCGCGACCCTTGGACAGGGTTTCGAGCGGGCTGGCCCAGTGGTCTTCTGCGCCCCACACGGCCGGGTCGGTGGCAAAGGCGATGCGCTCGTTGAAGAAGCGGTTGACGGCGTGCAGGCGTGCCGTATCGTCCATCGCCGCCAGCGCCCGCAACAAGGCTTGCAGCGGCTGCACGGCTGCCTCGGCAGGGGAGCCCAGTCGCTGTGCGGCCGCGGCCATGGTGTCGCTGTCCCAGGCCTGCAGCGGCGCGGCAGCCAGCAGCAGCCACGCCAGCACGGCTCGGCCCGCGGCGCGGCGGATGCCACGGCCGCTGGTTGCGGGCGCGCTTTGGGGTAGGGACATCGTTCACGGGGGGCGCTTGTATCCAATCGTCCCGCCAGCAGCCAACTTGAGCGCGCGGGATAGGCGGGCCCTGTCAGCGCGGGCCTTGCGTCACGCGTTAGCCTCGCGGAGGTTGGTGTCTTTGCAGACTATCAACCCATTCAAAGCCAACCGAATCCAACAACCCCGGAGCTACCCGATGACCTCTCGCCGCCGTTTCATCCAGATCGTGCCCGCCGTCCCGCTTGCCGCAGCCGCCTTGCTGGGCGCCCGCTCCGCCACCGCCCAGGCCAACCTGCTGAGCGAAAAGGACGCCACCGCCGTCAATCTGGCTTACGTCGCCGACGCCACCAAGAGCAAGCACGCGAACTACAAGGCTGGCCAAGCGTGCAACAACTGCGCGCTGTACCAGGGCAAGGCCGCTGACGTCGTGGCCCCATGCCCGCTGTTCGCCGGCAAGGTCGTCGCTGGCAAGGGCTGGTGCAGCGCTTACGCCAAGAAGGCCACTTAAGAGCTCCCCCAGGCGGCGCTACCGCACGCCACAAGAACGAAGCCCGCCGAAAGGCGGGCTTCTTCGTTTGGGGGCGCGGTTGCCCCGGGGTTCTGTCGATCAGGCGTGCGCAGCGCGCAGCTTCATCGAGAACTCTTGCAGCGCGGCAATGCCGCTGTCCTCGGCCTTGCGGCACCATGCCTGTAAATCGCAGACGAGCTGATCGGCGGACACGCCGGTGCGCGTCCAGAGTTGGCGCAACTCTTCGCGCATCGCCACCAGCTTGGCCAGCTTCGGGCTTTCGCCCAGCGCCTCGGCCAGCTTCGGCTTCACGCCGTGTGGAATCTTGTCTTCGTCGCGGTGCAGCCAGGCCTTTGCCAAGCGCATGTTGCTGAAGGTCGCGCTGCCTTGCGCGCCTTGTGCCTTCAGCCGCTCAAGCTCCAGCGCCACGGCGGCCTTCACGTTGGCGGCGTACTTGGCCATCACTTCGTAGCGGTTGGCGATCACGGCCTCCAGCGTCTTTCCGTCGGCGACCGGCTTGACGGCGCCCAGCGCCAGCCGCGGCGGCGTCTTGCGCACGGTGGCAAGGCCGACCTTGCTCATCAAGCTGATATAGAGCCAGCCCACGTCAAATTCGTACGGCTTGACCGAGAACTTTGCCGAGGTCGGGTAGGTGTGGTGGTTGTTGTGCAACTCCTCGCCGCCGATCAGGATGCCCCACGGGCTGACGTTGCGTGACGCGTCCGGCGCCTCGAAATTGCGGTAGCCCCACCAGTGGCCGAGGCCGTTGATGACGCCGGTGGCCCACCAGGGAATCCACACCATCTGCACCGCCCACACCGCCGCGCCGATAGCGCCAAAGAGCAGCAGATCCAGGATCAGCATCAGGCCCACGCCCTGCCAGGTGAAGCGGGTGTACAGGTTCCGCTCGATCCAATCGTCCGGCGTGCCATGGCCGTACTTCGACATGGTCTCGGGCACTCGCGACTCGGCGCGGTACAGCTCCACACCGGTCAGCAGCAATGCCTTGATGCCACGCGTCTGCGGGCTGTGCGGGTCGTCTTCGGTCTCGCACTTGGCGTGGTGCTTGCGGTGGATGGCGACGAATTCCTTCGTCACCATGCCTGTGCCCAGCCAGAGCCAGAAGCGGAAGAAGTGCGACACGACCGGGTGTAGGTCCAATGCCCGGTGCGCCTGCGCGCGGTGGAGGAAGATGGTGACGGCGCTGATCGTGATGTGCGTCGTGACCAGCGTGAACAGCAGCACCTGCCACCACGAGGCCTGAAGCACGCCATGCGCCAGCCAAGACACCAGCGCATCGTGCGCCAGCCACAGTTCGTTCATTCAACGGTCCTTGTAACCAAAAAGCAGCATGATTGTAGGCGGCGTGGGCTGGCGGCAGGCGCATAAACGTCTGCCGCAAAGGCCAAACCACTGGCGACTTGAGTTTCTCGAAAGAGCAGCCAGATACAGCGATCTGTGGCGATGCCGCGGCGAACCGGGCTGTTCAAACCCGGTGCTGTCTAGCGCTTGCGCCACACCGCGGCGAAAAATCCGTCGGTGTGGTGCCGCTGCGGCCACAGCCGCAGATGGGGGCCTTCACACAGCGCTTCGGCGCCGGCCACATGTGCGGCAGTCAGCAAGTCGGCCGCCGGCAGCGGCTCGAAGTCGCCCGTGCGCTCGGCGTTGAAGGCCGCCGCGACCGCTTCGTTCTCGGCCGCCAGCAGGCTGCACGTGGCGTATACCAACCGGCCGCCCGGCTTCAGCAGCCGCGCCGCTCCGGCCAGGATGGCCTGCTGCTTGATCTGCAACTCATCGATCGCCTTCGGCGACATGCGCCACTTCAGATCCGGGTTGCGCCGCAGCGTTCCCAGCCCCGAACATGGGGCATCGACCAGCACGCGGTCAATCTTGCCGGCCAGCCGTTTGACCCGGTCGTCGCGCTCGTGGGCTATCTGGGCCGGGTGGACGTTGGACAGCCCGCTGCGCGCCAGCCGCGGCTTCAGCGCGGCGAGCCGGTGGCCGCTGGTGTCGAAGGCGTACAGCCGGCCGGTGTTGCGCATCATCGCGCCTAGCGCCAGCGTCTTGCCGCCAGCACCGGCGCAGAAATCGACCACCATCTCGCCGCGCTTGGGGTCGGTCAGCAGCGCCAGAAGCTGGCTGCCTTCGTCCTGGACCTCGACCGCGCCGTCCTTGAACAACTGCAGCTGGTTCAACGCCGGTTTGCCGTCGATCCGCAGGCCCCAGGGCGAATACGGTGTCGGCGTGGCGGTGATACCCGCTTCGGCCAGCGCGGCTTGCGCCTCTTCGCGCTTCATCTGGAGCACGTTGACGCGCAGATCCATCGGCGCCGGGCCGTCCAGCGCCTTCACCAGCGGCCAGAACTCGCGGCCAAGCACCTCCTGGAGCGGGTTGCTCAGCCAGTCCGGCAGGTTGTGCCGAAGCTTGGCTGCCAGGTTGTCGCTCTTGATGGCCTGGGCGCGGGCGAGCCAGTTCTGTTCGTGCTCGTCCAACGCGGCACGCAGGAAACCGTCGTTGCCCTGCCAGCCGAGGATGGCCAGCCGGCGTGCCAACGGTGAGCCGCCGGCACGCGGCGGCAGGTCGCCGTCGAGCTGTGCCAGGTGCAGCAGCAGGAGCCGCCTGCGCAGCACCGTGTAGGTCGTCTCGGCCAACGTGTGGCGCTCGCGCAGGCCCAGGCCGCGGTTGGCGCGGAAGAAGGCGGAGACCACCGAATCGGCGGGTTGGTCGAGCTTGAGCACTTCGCGCAACAGCTCGGTAGCCAGGTCCAGCAGGGCGTTGGGGTGCATGGTTCAGATCAGGACTTGGGAGGCGCCGTCGGCGTGGCGCACCAGGCCGGCGTCGATGCAGAGCTTGCCCTCGACGAACCAGCGCACGGCCTGCGGGTAGATCACGTGTTCGGTGGCCAGCACGCGCTCTGCGAGCAGGTGCTCGTCGTCGCCAGGCCTGACCGGCACCACGCTCTGCATCACGATCGGGCCGTGGTCGAGCTGCGGGGTCACGAAGTGCACTGTCGCGCCGACGGCCTTGCAGCCGGCCTCCAGCGCGCGGCGGTGGGTGTGCAGACCCGGGAATGCCGGCAGCAGCGAGGGGTGGATGTTGAGGAAGCGGCCCTCATAGCGGCGAACGAAGTCGGCACCCAGCACACGCATGAAGCCGGCCAGCACCAGCAGGTGCGGCGCCTGCGCATCGATGGCTTCGGCCAGTGCACGGTCGAAGTCCGCGCGGACTGCAAAGGCCTGGTGGTCGACGACGGCTGTTGCGATGCCCTGCCCCGCGGCCCACGCCAGCCCGGCCGCATCGGGCCGGTTCGACAACACCGCCACCACCTGAGCCGGCCAGCCTTGCGCCACGCAGCGCTCCACGATGGCCTGCATGTTGGAGCCGCGGCCGGAGATCAGGATGACGATGCGTTTCATGGGTGCGGCTGACGAGGCGGGCGAGTGTAGTGGGCGAGGTGTCGGAGAATCGCCGCACCCCATCGCCCCCAAAGCAGCCTGAACCCATGCGAGCCCGCGTCCTTTCCGGCATGCGCCCAACCGGCGCCCTGCACCTCGGCCACTACCACGGCGCGCTGAAGAACTGGGTGCGCATGCAGGACGAGTTCGAGTGCTTCTACTTCGTCGCCGACTGGCACGCGCTGACCACCCACTACGAAGAGCGCGACGTGATGGAGCGCTACGTCTACGAGATGGTCGTCGACTGGCTGGCTGCCGGGCTGGACCCCGAGCGCTGCACGATCTTCATCCAGAGCCGCCTGCCCGAACACGCCGAGTTGTTCACGCTGCTGGCAATGGGCACGCCGCTGGGCTGGCTGGAGCGCGTGCCGACCTACAAGGACCAGATCGAGAAACTCACGGAGCGCGACCTCGCAACCTACGGCTTCCTCGGCTATCCGCTGCTGCAAGCAGCCGACATCCTGATCTACAAGGCGACCTACGTGCCGGTGGGCGGAGACCAGTCTTCGCACGTCGAATTGACGCGAGAGGTGGCCCGCCGCTTCAACAACCTCTATGGCCGCCATGGCGACCAGGCAGCCCGCATCGCCGTGGCGATGGCCAAGCTGGGCAAGGACGATGCGCGCTACTTCGACAAGCAGCGCAAGGCCTTCGGCGAGACCGGTGCGGCCGAGGCACTGGCCAAGGGCGAGAACATCCTGAAGAAGGCCGCGGTCGCGGTGTCGGGTTGGGACAGCAGCGACGGTGAACTGCTCGCCGGCCATCTGAAGGGCAGCGGCAAGACCATCCTCACCGAGCCGCAGGCGCTGCACACCGAGGTCATCAAGCTGCCGGGCCTGGACGGCGCGAAGATGAGCAAGAGCTACGGCAACGGCCTGCTGATGCGCGAGGACCCGGCCTCGACGACCAAGAAGATCCGCGGCATGGTCACCGACCCCGCGCGCGTGCGCCGCATCGACCCTGGCGAGCCCGAGCGCTGCCCGGTGTGGCAGTTCCACAAGGTCTACAGCGACACGGCGGTTCAGGAATGGGCCGCCGACGGTTGCCGCACCGCGGGGATCGGCTGCCTGGATTGCAAGCAGCCGGTGATCGACGCCATCGTCGCGCAGCAGGCCGGCTGGCGCGAGCGCGCCGAGAGTTACCTCGCCAACCCGAAGCAGGTGCACTGGATCGTCGAGATGGGCACCGAGCGCGCGCGCACGGTGGCCCGGCAAACGATGAAGGATGTCCGCGAAGCCATGGGTCTGAACTACTGAAATGAGTGGCATGAACAAGGGTCTGCAAACCATCGAAGTCCACCCGGCCAGCGAGCCAAAGAGCACCGTCATCGTGCTCCACGGCCTGGGCGCCGACGGCACCGACTTCCTGTCCTTCGCCGACGAGATGCGGCTCGATGCGGTCGGCCCGGTGCGATGGGTCTTCCCGCGCGCGCCAGTGCGGCCGGTGACGATCAACGGCGGCCATGCGATGCGGGCCTGGTACGACATCCTGGGTGCCGACCTTGTCAAGCGCGAGGACGAAGCGGGCCTGCGTGAAAGCATCCGCCTGGTGCATGCGCTGCTGGACCGCGAGGTGGCGCGCGGCGTGCCGGCGCAGCGCATCGCCCTGGCGGGCTTCTCGCAAGGCAGCGCCATCACGCTCGGCGCGGGGCTGCGCTATGGGCAGCGGCTGGGTGGGCTGGCCGGTCTGTCGGGCTATATGCCGCTGGCCGACACGACCGCGGCCGAACGCCAGGATGCCAACGCGCTGACGCCCGTCTTCCTCGGCCATGGCCAGCGCGACGGCGTCGTGCCGATGGCGCGTGGCGCGGCCGGCCGCGATCTGCTGAAGGCGCTCGGCCAGCCCGTGCAGTGGCACGACTACCCGATGGAGCATTCGGTCTGCATGGAAGAGGTGCAGGCGCTGAACCGCTGGCTGCTGGACGTGCTGGCGCCGTGAGCGTGGGTGTGTCGCACGCCACGCGGCTGGTCCTGCCCGGGCCCCAGCACCTGGAGGCTTACCGCGCCGCACTGGCAGGCGGCTGGTGTGCCAACAACCTGGCCGGGCCGGACGGTGCGGCCAAAGAGCTGGCGCAACTCGACGCCGACCCGGCGGCGTTTCTCGCGTTGTGCGACGACCCGCAGGCCCGCGGTGGACCGGTGACCTTGCCCGACGGTTCACAGGTCGCGCGCATCCCGAGCCGCCGCTGGTGGATGTGGGCCAGCGACAGCGACCACGCCGCCGATGCCTTCGCCGGCAGCATCGGCCTGCGCTGGGCCGCAGACCTCGGCCCACTGCCGCCGCACGTGCTGGGCCACATCGGCTACAGCGTGGTGACATGGCACCGCCAACGCGGCCACGCAACGCGTGCGCTCGGGCTGTTGCTGCCCCACGCACGCGCGCTCGGTCTGCGCGAGGTGGAGCTCACCACCGATACCGACAACAGCAGCTCGCAGCGTGTGATCACGGCCAACGGCGGCGTGCTGGTCGGGCCTTTCGACAAGGGCGCCGCCTACGGCAACAAACCGGGGCTGCGCTTTCGGGTCACGCTGTGAGCTGACTTTTCAACACGCAAAGGGTTGCGGGCGATGTGGCGCTTCACCGAACACGACCACGACTCGATCCCGGCCGACACAGCCGCAGCGGTCGACCAGGGCCTTGGCGACTCGAACGACGCGGCGGCACCGCTGCACGAGGCCAGGCGCCTGGCGGTGTTTGCTTTCGACGCAGCCGGCGCGCTGGCCGGCGGTGCCATCGGCCGCACCTGGGGCGACAACGCCGAGCTGACGCAGCTGTGGGTGAAGCCCGCGCTGCGCAAGCAGGGCCTGGGTGCGGATCTGGTCCGGCGCTTCGAAGCCCGCGCGGCAGCGCGCGGCTGCCGGCAGGCCTATCTGGAGACCTTCAGCTTCCAGGCGCCGAAGCTGTATGCGTCGCTCGGCTACGTCACGACGTGGCGGCGGTCTGGCTTTCCGAACGGCATCGACAAACACGTGATGCAGCATGTGTTCGCGCCCACAACCGGCGTTACCCGGTCAGCCCCGGCGGGGGTGACGCTGCGCCAAGTGGCGCCGAACGAACCTGGCGCCGCGCAGGCGCTGGCGCGGTTGCTCGAGGACGGCGTGGCCTCCGGCGCATCGGTCGGCTTCCTGTGGCCGATGCCTGAAGGCGAAGCCCGGCTTTGGGCCGAAGGCATCGTCGCGAACATCGGCCCGGGCCTGTTGCTGTGGTTCGCCGAACGCGATGGCCAGGTCATCGGCACGGTACAGCTCGTGCCGGTGCTCAAAGCCAACGGCCGACACCGCGCCGAGGTCTCGAAGCTGCTGGTCCACTGCAACGCGCGTGGTGTGGGTGTGGCGACGCTGTTGCTGCAAGCACTGGAAGCGCAGGCGCGTTGCCTGGGCATCAAGCTGCTGGCACTGGACACCGAAGCCGGCTCGGCGGCCGACACCGTGTACGAGCGCGACGGCTGGCGCCGCATGGGCGAGATGCCGGGCCATTCGGTGTCGCCGAGCGGCGTGTTCCACGACACGGCCTACTTCTTCAAGCCCTTGTGTTGAGGCAGCCGCTTCGTCAACCGAAGCGTCCTTGCAGGAACCAGTTCACTTCGCCCGCTGCCACCGGCAGCCGGCTGCGCCAGACCCACACCAGCGAGCTGTCTTCGGCCTGGGCGATGAAGTAGTCGCGCGCGGCGGGCGTGCCGTCCCACCAGCCGGCTTCGATGCGTTCGGGGCCGCTCAGCAGTTGCAGCGGGCGGCCGTCGAGCAGCGGCAGCGTATCGCGCTCGGACAACGGCAACGGCTCGGGCAGCAGCCACACCGGGCGGTGCAGCGGCAGCGCGCTGTCGACGAGTTTCATCGCAGCGCGGCCGACTTCGGTGGTGGCGCCGACGGCCGTCAGCGCCGGCACCGCACGGCTGGCGCGTTCAGGGCGGTGGTCGGCCACGGCTTGCAGGCGGTGCACCTGCTCGTCGCCCAGCCGCGCGCGCAGGCGTTCGAGCAAGCGCACCAGGCCCTCGGCCTCGCTGCCGCGGCTGGGGAACAGTTCGCCGTTCGGCGGGCCGGCATGCACGAGCTGGTGGCAGTGCAAGCGCAGCTCCAGCGTGGGCGCGGCGAGCGTGATGCGCGCCAGGCGTTCGCGCAGCAGGGTCTGCAAATGCGCCGGGTCCAGCGCCGGCTCGGCCAGCTCGATGCGCAGGGTGGTCGAAGGCGCGGTGCTTTCGCGGTGCCGTGGCTCGTGCTGCATGTGCAGCGTGAAGGCCGCCACGCGCGATTGCCGCGCGCCGGCCCAGGCCACCAGCCGTGCCAGCAGCACGGCGGCGCCGAACAACACCTGCTCGGTGGTGTCGGCGCGGGCGAAGAGTTCGAGCCGGGTTTCGAAAGCCGCCGGCAGTTCGACCCACAAGCGCGGGTCGGGCCGTTGGCCGTAGGCGCGGTCGAGCTCGTCGAGCAGTTCTTCGCTGAAGCGCCGTGCCACGCCGGCACGCGGCATCTGGCGCAGGTCGGCCAGGGTGTGCAGGCCCATGCCTTGCAACGCGTCCCAATGTGCCTTGCCGGGGCCGAGGAGCCAGACCGGTGCGCTGTCCAACCGCGCCCGCAGCGTGGGCAGATCGGCGGTGACGCCGCGCCCGCCATCGGGCCAGCGCGCCAGCAATGCCGCGCCCAGGGCGGTCGGCGCCGCGGCACTGTGCACGGCGTGGCCGAGTGGGGCCAGCGTTTCTTTCAGCCGCCGCCGCAGAGCCGCCAGGCCGCCGAACAGGCGCAGGCTGGCGTGTACCTCGAGCAGCACGGTCTGCGTGTCGTGCAGCGTGACGGCGGGTGTGAAGGCCAATGCCGCGTGGGCCACCGCCTGCAGCGCGGCCGCATCGCGTTCGGCCGCGGCCTGACCGAGCAGCAGTTCACCCGACAGCGCCAGCGCGGTGGCGCGTTTGATGCCGGGCTGGATGCCGCACTGCGCCGCAGCGGCGTTGACAGCCGTGATTCGGTGGTCGGCGACCAGCGCCACGGGGCGATCGTGCGAGCTGTCGCCCAGCGTGGCGGCGAAGGCTTCCAACGACAGCTGCGGCAGATGAAGGGCAAGCCACCACATGACGGGGTTGTGCGTGTGCGTGTGCGTGTGCGGGCAGGCAGCCCGCTCAAGATCGTGAATCGGTGGACGACGGCGTGGACGATGGCGACACGGCAGCCGCATCCACGCTTGCCCGGCCTGCCAGCGCACGCGCCAGCGCCGTCGGGGACAGCACCTGCGGCAACTCCAGCGTCAACGGCGCCGCCAGCGGCGGGCCGCGCCGCTTGAGCACCGCCACGCCCAGCAGATCGGGCCCCGCCGAAGACAGCACCAGCCGCAACGGCGCCGCGCTCGGTGTGTGGCGCGCCACGGCCGGGCGCAGCAGGAAGGCCGGCCCGCCATGTGCCTGCGCCGCCAGCTGCAGCCGGCGCAGCGCATCGGCCGGCAGCCGCGCCGGCAGCCAGGCGACGACGGCGCCGAGGTGGCCGCTCTTCAGCGCGTGCTCCAGCGCCCACAGGATGTCGGCGGCCGGCGGCGCGCGCTCGAACCGGCCCTTCTGCCCGTTCTGGCCCTTCCCGCCCATCGCCAAAGCCTGCCGCGCACGCACCACGACCAGCTGCCGCATGTCGATGCCCAACGCCGACAGCGCCCAGGCACAAGGCGCAGCCGGCGGCTCGAACCACATCAGCCCGCGCCCGCCCACCTGCGCCGCAGCCAGCGCCGGGGCCAGCAGCCGCAACTCGCCCACACCAGGGTGCGGCAGCAGCAGTTCGCTCAAACCCTGCACCGGCCAGCCACGGCCGGGCAGCACGGCGTCGAGCGCGTCGAAGCCCGTCGTGCGGGCGTCAGCGCCGGTGCGACCGAGCTGGTGGGCCCGCCACAGCGAAGGGTGGATCGCAAGGGGTGCCGTGACGGGTGTTGCCAGCGTCGCTGCCGAAGGCACCGACACCAGCAGCCGCGGCTGGAAAAGCGGGAGTGAAGCGTTCACCAGACTACTGTACGCCCATACAGTTTTCTGGATCAAGCGAAGACCCGGCCTGGCCGGGCATTGGTTCAGGCGGTCAGCAACCCCGCCACCCGCTCGCGCAGCAGCGAAGGTGTCACTTCCGCCGGCTGCACGGCCGGCCCGGCCACCAACCCGACCTCGCTGAACAGCCCGCGGCGGAAGGGTTTCACCATCGCCGACCCGCCTTCCACGCGCGAGAAATACGAGCCCCACAGGTTCTGCAGCGCCAGCGGCACGACAGGCACCGGGTTGGTCTGCAAGACCTTCATCACCCCGCCCTTGAACTCGCCGAGCGTGCCGTCCTGGGTGATGCCGCCTTCGGGGAAGATCGCCAGCAGGTCGCCTTCATCGAGCACGCGCCGTGCTTCGGCAAACGCGCGTTCGTACGCGGCCGGGTCGTCGCGCTGCGGCGCGATCGGGATCGCCTTGCCCAGCTTGAACAGCCGGCCCAGCAGCGGCGTGGCGAAGATCCGGTGGTCCATGATGAAACGGATCGGCCGCGGGCTGGCCGCCATCAGCAGCACCGCGTCGACATAGCTGACGTGGTTGCAGACCAGGATCGCCGGGCCCGCGGCCGGGATGTTTTCTTCACCGCGCACCTTGAAGCGGTAGACCACCCGCGACAACAGGAAGGCCAGGAAGCGCAGCAGGTACTCCGGCACGATCAGGAAGATGTAGCCGGCCACCACCGCGTTCAGCAGCCCGATGACGAGGAACACCTCGGGAATCGTGAAGCCGGCGCTCAGCAGCACGCCGACGCCGAGCGCGCTGACGATCATGAACAGCGCGTTGAGGATGTTGTTGGCGGCAATGATCCGCGCCCGGTGGGTGGGCAGCGAACGCAGCTGGATCAGCGCGTACATCGGCACGCTGTAGATGCCGGCGAACAGGCTCAGCAGCAACAGATCGGCCAGCACGCGCCAGTGCGCCGGTTGGGCGATGAAAGCCGACAGCCCCATCACCGCGGCATCGGGCAGGCCGCGAGCGGCGAAGTACAGGTCGATCGCGAACACGCTCATGCCGAGGGCACCCAGCGGCACCAGGCCGATCTCGACGTGCCTTCGGCTCAGCATCTCGCACAGCAGCGCGCCGATGCCGACGCCGACCGAGAACACCACCAGCAGCAGCGAGGCCACCTGCTCGTTGCCGTGCAGCACGTCGCGCGCGAAGGCCGGGAACATGCTCAGGAACACGGCGCCGAAGAACCACATCCACGAGATGCCCAGCAGCGAGCGGAAGACGACGATGTTCTGGTGCGCCAGCTTCAGGTTGCGCCAGGTCTCGGTGAACGCGTTCCAGTTGATCGTCAGCGTCGGGTCGGTGGCCGGCGAGTGCGGCACCGCCTGCGCGAGAACCCGGCCGAGCACCGCCACGCCGACGCAGGCCCATGCCGCATACATCGCACCGACTTCGGGCAGCGCAATCAGCAACCCGCCCGCGACCTGGCCGAGCAGGATCGCCACGAAGGTGCCCATCTCGACCATGCCGTTGCCGCCGGTCAGCTCACGCTCGCCCAGGTGCTGCGGCAGGTAGGCGAACTTCACCGGGCCGAACAGCGTGCTGTGCAGCCCCATCAGGAAAACACAGCCCAGCAACACCGGCACGTTCGCCTGCATGAAGCCCCAGCCGGCCAGCAGCATGATGGCGATTTCGAGCGACTTGACGAAGCGCATCAGCCGGCCCTTCTCCATCTTGTCGGCCAACTGCCCGCTGGTGGCAGAGAACAGCAGGAACGGCAGGATGAACAACCCACCGATCACCAGTCCGGCCAGCGAGGCTGGCAGCCAGCTGACCTGCAACTGGTACGTCACCATCACCGTGAAGGCGAACTTGAACAGGTTGTCGTTGCCGGCGCCGAGGAACTGGACCCAGAAGAAGGGTGCGAAGCGGCGCTGGCCGAGCAGGGCGAACTGGTTGGGGTGATCGGATGTCGTGCTCATGGGTGTGCCTTCGTGCTGCGCACGCCGGTATTCGTCGATGGGGCGGCCCGCCGGACTCATGAAGTCCGGGGCGCGGCAGTGGGGGCCAGGGCGCGGGCTTCGTAGATCGACGCCGCCAGTTGCAGGCTGCCCAGTCGCAGCCGGCGCTTGAGCAGCAGGTCGAACAACAACGGGTTGTGTTCGCGCACCCGCAGCAGTATCGGCGCATCGGCTTCGGCCAGCAGGCCGGCCGCCACCAGGCGCGGCAAACTGAACAACGGCATCACGCCGGGCAGCGGGTGGTCGCTGCCATGCAACAGATGCGGGTGCCAGTCCTGTCGCTGCAGGACGCGCTGCCAGACCGCGTCCTTGCGGTTGCGCTGGAACACGGCGGAGATGTCGCCGAGCAGACGGCCGCGCTGGCCGCCCTGGCCGCCCTGGCCGCCTTCGTCAGCGCGCTCGTCCATCACCCGCGCGAAAAGTTCGAACGCCGGCACCTTGGGACCCGAGGGCAGGTCTTCGTCGATGGCGTGGCCGAGCGAGCCGCAGTGCGCCACGATCACCGTGCAGCCGTGGGCCAGCAGGTGGCGCACGTGCAGCGGGTTGCCCAGTTCGTCGCGGCCGGCGCCGGGCACGGCCTTCTCTTCACCGCAGTGCACGATGATTGGCCGGCCGGCCCGCGAAAGTCTTTCGCAAAAGGGTCGGCACCGCGGGTCGCGCAGGTCGATGTTCATCGACGCCGGCAACCACTTCACCGCCACCGCACCATCGGCCAGTGCCTGTTCCAGCGCCGGCAATGCGTCTTCGCGGTACGGGTGGATCGATGCCACCCAGTCGAACCGGTCGGCATGCTGACGCGCGACGTGAGCGGCATAGCGGTCGGGCACGTGGAAGGTGCTGCGGTCGGAATCGGGCCTGCCACGGTCGTCATGCGCTTGCTCGAAGGCGTACAGCCACCAGCGGGCGCCGGCCGGGAACTCGCGTGCCAGGGCCAGCAGACGCTGAACGTAGGCGACGTCGATGGAGGCAACCTGCTCATCAATACAGGATGCGTTGAGGATGCCCTTGCGCCGCAGTACTTCCACGGGATGCCACCATTGCTGCATGCTGGGGTGGACGCTGCAACCGCTGCCGCTGTCACCGGTACCCAGCAGGTGGGCGTGGGCATCGACGAGGCGGGTGCTGTCCAGGCCCTCGAATGCAGCAAGGACCAGATCGTGCCGGGCCAGATCAGCCGGCAGTGCGCCCTTGCAGGGGTTGCGCAGCGGGCCCGCCGCAGCCACACCCAGCCCGGTGAACAACCCCACGCCGAGCGCGGCACAGCAACCCATCAGCAGGTGGCGGCGCTTCAACGCAGCACCTGCACCGGCTGCGCCATGCCTTCGCGTTGCAGCCAGTCGAACACCGAATCGACGGTGACGGTCTCGATGCGGTCGGCGAAACGCTTGCCATTGGGGTGGTCATCGAAGGCGATGTGCGAGCTACCCATGCGCGCGCCCAGGCGCTTGAGCGCGTCGATGCGCAACACGGTGGGCTCGTAGCCGCGGAACTGCAGCCACGCCTGTGCCCGTTCGCGCGTGTTGGCGCCCGGCTCCATCGCCATGGCCAGCGTCTCCAGCGCCCACTGGTTGCTTTGCTGGTAACGCTGCGACCAGGGGTAGGCCACCATGTTGTAGGCCGGCGTGTGCAGGTGGTCGATGCGCTGGTTGTCGCGCAGCAGCGGCAGCAACCGGGCCTGGATGTCGGCGTTGGGCACGACCCATGCGGCCTGGTAGTCGTGCAGGTCGTCCATGAAGAACTCGCCCAGGCCCTGGCGGTACAAATCGCCCCGCGCACTGCCGCAGGCATTGAGCTTGTGCACGACCCGCCACACGGCGGGTCCTTCTCGACCTTCCCGCCACACGGCGGGTCCTTCCCTACCTTCCCGCCACACGGCGGGTCCTTCCCTACCTTCCCGCCACACGGCGGGGCCCTGCTCGCCTTCGCGCCAGCCACCCGCAGCGGTTTCCCGGTACGCATAACCGAGGTGGCTCCAGCGAAGTTGCCAGCGGCTCAGGTCTTGGCCGGCACGCGCCAGGATCACGACCTGTGCGCCGCTGTCGTCGAGGCGGCGCGCGGTGCGAAGCGCCAGGTCCAGCGAACGCTGCACGTTGACGGCTTCGGGCTGGCGCTGCTCGCAGGTCCGCCCGGCGAAAGCCGGCTCTTGGGTGGCCAGCAGCGCAGCAGACAGGGCGACGGTACGCAAGGCTTTCATCGGGTGATCCGCTCGTTGTACAGCAGGGCGCGGCCGACTTCATTGGGGATGAACGCGATCGCCTTGCCCGCTGACACCAGCACCCAGCCGGTGCTGATGGCCGCGGCCGTCACGGCGCTGCCGACCAGCAGCGATGCACCGGCCACCGCTTGGCCGCTGAGCGTGATGCTCGCCTGCATGCCGTCGGACGCACGTTCCAGCACCCACACCGTGGCTCCCGATGCTGCCTGCACCGCCACCACCGTGAACACGGCACCGGCCGACAGCACCGCCACGGGGGCCGCCACCGACACCGCCACGGGCAACATCGACAAGGCACTGGCTTCGGACACCTGCGCCCGGGCCGTGCCGGCGCTGGACAGGATGGCGGCGATCAGCACGCCAAGGATGAATCGCTTCATGGTTTTGCTCCTGGTGTCGTTGAACATCGATGAATGCTGACGGCGGCGCCCTTCGGTATCAATCGCCTTTGAGAGCGTGGCGCAGCCGGAGCCTACTGGTATCGTTTGGCGATACTTGACCATGAGACCGATCCATGAGCGGAAGCCACCTGCTCGTCGCCGCGTTGAAGGCCGAACTGCGCCGCGCCGGCATCACCTACGCCGCGCTGGCGCGCGAGCTGGGCTTGGCCGAGAGCAGCGTCAAGCGCATCTTCGCCAAGGGCGACATGCCGTTGTCACGCATCGACGATGTGCTGGCGGTGCTGAAGATGGACTTCGCCGATCTGGCGCGCGAGATCGCGCAAGCCGCGCCGCCGCGGCGCGAGTTATCGATCGAGCAGGAACGTGCCGTCGTCGCCGACCCGCGACTGCTGCTGGCCGCCATCTGCGTGCTGAGTCAGTGGACGGTGGACGAGATCGTCGAGCACTACGCGCTGTCGCGCCCGCAGGCGGTGGCCTGCCTGCTGGCGCTGGAGAAGCTCGGCTTCATCGAACTGCGCGCACAGCAGCGCTACCGCCTGAAGATCGACAAGACCTTCCGCTGGCGGCCCGACGGCCCGGTGATGAAGTTCTTCCGCAAGCACGCGGTGGTCGACTACTTCGATGGCGACTTCGGCGGCGCCGGCGAACTGCTGATGCTGGTGCACGGCCAGATCAGCCCGGCACAGGCACTCGTCTTCAGCGACCGCGTGCAGCGCCTGGCGCAGGACTTCGCGCAGCAGCACCTGGCCGACCGCAAACTGCCGGCCGCCGAGCGGCAGGCCTACACGCTGGTGTTCGGCATGCGCTCGTGGTTGTTCGGCGCGTTCCGGCAGTTGCTGCGCAACAGCGCGGGTTGAGCGCGGCTCGTGCCTGTCCTAAGCCTGGTGGGTCTTCAGCGCTTCCAGTACCAGCGGGCTGAGGCCCTCACCGCCGGCCTGCTCGATGTGCGCTGCGATCTGGCGCCGCATGCGCGGGTCCCAGAACTTGCGGATGTGCGTCGCCACGCCATCGACCGCTTCGGCATGGTCGGGCATCGAGGCGAAGAAGTCGCCGATGCGGTTGGCCATGTGGACCAGGTTCTGCACTTGCATGGTGTCAGCCACCGATCAGTCGATGGGTGTGCGTGTAGGCCGTGGCCCTGCCTTCACGCACGAAACCGAGCAGCGTCAGCCCGGCTGCATCGGCCGCTTCAATCGCCATCTGGGTCGGCGCCGACACGGCAGCGAGCAGGCCGATGCCGGCAGCCGTGGCCTTCTGCACCATCTCGAAACTGGCGCGGCTGGTAATCAATGCGAAGCCGCTGTTCACATCGATGTGCGCGCGCAGCAGCGCGCCGACGAGCTTGTCGAGCGCGTTGTGGCGGCCCACGTCTTCACGCACCAACACCACGCTTCCATCGAGTGCACACCAGACCGCGGCGTGAACGCCGCCGGTCAGATATTGCAGCGGCTGGCGGGCCAGCAGCGCCGCGGTGGCGTCTGACAAGGCCCGCATCGAGATCTGCGCCGCGGCAGCCGGGCTGACCGGCCGCTGGCTGCGCCGGACTTCGGCCAGGCTCTCGGTGCCGCACAGGCCGCAGCCGGTGCGTCCGGCCAGCGCGCGGCGGCGGGTCTTGAAGCGTGCCTCGCAGCGCGCCGTCACACGAAGGTGCAGCGTCGTGCCCCGACCGCCCGCTGAGATCTCCACGTCGAGCAAGTCGGCAGCCGAATCGATCAGCCCTTCGGTGAACAGAAACCCGAGCGCGAAGTCCTCCAGGTCCGAAGGCGTTGCCAGCATCACGACATGGCTGATGCCGCCGACCTCGAAGGCCACCGGCGTCTCCACCACCACGTGCTCCTGCACCGATTGCGCGGGCACGCCGTCGGCCAGCACGATGGCCGTCGCCAGTGAAGCACCCGCGCTGCCCGGCACCGGCGCGTCGGCCAGGTTCATTTCACCGCCGCGGCCGTGACTGCGACCGCCACAGGCTCACGCTCGTCCATCGCCTTCAACTGCGCGTCGTTGAAGCGGCTGTAGCGCTTCTGCCATTCACTGGGCTGAGTGACCTTGCTGACCTGCACCGCCGTCACCTTGTATTCGGGGCAGTTGGTGGCCCAGTCGGAGCTGTCGGTGGTGATGACGTTGGCGCCCGACTCGGGAAAGTGAAAGGTGGTGTAGACCACGCCCGGCTGCATGCGTGGCGTGACCACCGCGCGCAGCACCGTGTCACCCGCGCGGCTGGCGATGCCGACCCAGTCGTCATCGACGATGCCGCGCTCTTCGGCATCGTGCGGGTGCAGTTCGAGCCGGTCTTCGTGATGCCAATCGTTGTTGGCCGTGCGCCGCGTCTGCGCACCGACGTTGTATTGCGACAGCACCCGGCCTGTGGTCAGGATCAGCGGGAACTTGCGCGTCACCTTCTCGTCGGTCGGCTGGTAGGCAGTGATGATGAAGCGGCCCTTGCCGCGCACGAAGCTGCCCACATGCATGATCGGCGTGCCGATGTCCAGCGTGCTGTCGTTGCAGGGCCATTGCAGGCTGCCGTGCTGGTCGATCTTGTCGAAGCTGACGCCGGCAAAGCTCGGCGTCAGCGCCGCGATCTCGTCCATGATTTCGCTCGGGTGGCCATAGGCCATCGGGTAGCCGAGCGCGTTGGACAGCGCCACGGTGGCCTCCCAGTCAGCCAGCCCGGCCATCGGCGGCATCACCTTGCGCACCCGCGAGATGCGGCGCTCGGCGTTGGTGAAAGTGCCGTCCTTCTCAAGGAAGCTCGAGCCCGGCAGGAACACATGCGCGAACTTCGCGGTCTCGTTCAGGAAGATGTCTTGCACGACGATGCACTCCATCGCCATCAGCGCGGCCGAGACATGTTGCGTGTTGGGGTCGGACTGCGCGATGTCCTCGCCCTGGCAATACAAGCCCTTGAAGCTGCCGTCGAGCGCGGCATCGAACATGTTCGGGATGCGCAGGCCGGGTTCGGCGTCGAGCGTCACGCCCCAGGCAGCATCGAAGCTCGCACGCACCGTGCTGTCGCTGATGTGGCGGTAGCCCGGCAATTCGTGCGGGAACGAACCCATGTCGCACGAACCCTGCACGTTGTTCTGGCCGCGCAACGGGTTCACGCCGACGCCTTCGCGGCCCACGTTGCCGGTGGCCATGGCGAGATTCGCAATGCCCATCACCATCGTCGAGCCCTGCGCGTGTTCGGTCACCCCGAGGCCGTAGTAGATGGCGGCGTTCTTGCCCTTGCTGGCGTACAGCCGCGCGGCGCCGCGCAGTTGATCGGCCGGCACGCCGGTGACGCTGCTCATCGCCTCGGGCGAGTTCTCGGGGCGGGCGACAAATTCGCGCCATTGCGCAAAGCTTTTGGCTTCGCAACGCTCGGCAACGAAGGCCTCGTCGACCAGCCCTTCGGTCACGACCACATGCGCCAGCGCGTTGATCAATGCGACGTTCGTACCCGGCTTCAACTGCAGGTGGAAATCGGCCTTCACGTGCGGCCCATCGACGATGTCGATGCGGCGCGGGTCGGCCACGATCAGCCGTGCACCCTGCCTGAGCCGACGCTTCATGCGCGACGCGAAGACCGGATGCGCTTCGCTCGGGTTGGCGCCGATCACCAGCACGATGTCGGCGTGCTCTACCGATTTGAAGGTCTGCGTGCCGGCCGAGGTGCCGAAGGTCTGCCCCAACCCGTAGCCGGTCGGTGAATGGCAGACACGCGCACAGGTGTCGATGTTGTTGTTGCCGAAAGCCGCGCGCACCAGCTTCTGCACCAGATAGGTTTCCTCGTTGGTGCAGCGCGAAGAGTTGATGGCACCGATCGACTCGCGCCCGTGCTGTTGCTGGATGCGGCGGAACTCAGATGCGGCGTGCTGGATGGCTTCGTCCCAGCTGACTTCACGCCACGGGTCGGTGATCTTTGCGCGGACCATCGGCTTGGTGACGCGTTCCTTGTGCGTCGCATAGCCCCACGCGAAGCGGCCCTTCACGCACGAGTGGCCCTCGTTGGCCTTGCCGTCCTTCCACGGCACCATGCGCACGACCTGCGTCCCCTTCATCTCGGCCTTGAAGCCACAGCCGACGCCGCAGTAGGCGCAGGTGGTGATCGCACTGTGCTCGGGCTGGCCGAGTTCGATCACGCTCTTCTCTTGTAGCGTGGCCGTCGGACAGGCTTGCACGCAGGCGCCGCAGCTGACGCACTCGCTGCTCATGAACGGTTCGTTCATGCTCGCCGCGACGCGCGACTCGAAGCCTCGTCCTTGGATGGTGAGCGCGAAGGTGCCTTGCGTTTCCTCGCAGGCCCGCACGCAGCGGCTGCAGACGATGCACTTGCTGGGGTCGTAGGTGAAGTACGGGTTCGATTCGTCCTTCTTGTCCTTGAGATGGTTGGCGCCTTCGTAGCCGTAGCGCACGTTGCGCAAGCCGACCACGCCGGCCATGTCTTGCAGCTCGCAATCGCCGTTGGCCGGGCAGGTCAGGCAGTCGAGCGGGTGGTCGCTGATGTACAGCTCCATCACGCCCTTGCGCAGCTCTTGCAGCCGCGGGCTCTGCGTGCGCACGTTCATGCCGGCTTCAGCCGGCGTGGTGCATGAAGCCGGGTAGCCCTTGCGGCCGTCGATCTCGACCAGGCACAACCGGCACGAGCCGAAGGGCTCCAGGCTATCGGTGGCGCAGAGCTTGGGCACCTTCACGCCGGCATCGGTGGCCGCGCGCATCAGTGACGTGCCCGCTGGCACGGTGACCTGCACGCCGTCGATCTGCAGCGTGACTTCCTTCGTCGATTCACGCCTGGGCGTGCCGCGGTCGATTTCGATCGGGATGAAGTTCATGATGATGGCCTCGGGCCGCTGTTCAAGCCGCGTCGCGGTGATCGGCCGGCACGCCGAAGTCCGCCGGGAAATGGTTCAGCGCCGACAGCACCGGGTACGGCGTCATGCCGCCCATCGCGCACAGGCTGCCGTGGACCATGGTGTCGCACAGGTCACGCAGCAGCGTGATCTGCTGCTGCCGGTTGTGGTTGGCGACGATCTTGTCGATGACTTCGACACCACGCGTCGAGCCGATGCGGCACGGCGTGCACTTGCCGCAGGATTCGATGGCGCAGAACTCCATCGCATAACGCGCCAGACCAGCCATGTCGGCGCGGTCGTCGTGCACCACCAGCCCGCCGTGGCCGACCACCGCACCGACCGCGGCATAGGCTTCGTAGTCGAGAGGGATGTCCCACTGCGATTCCGGCAGGTAGGTGCCGAGCGGCCCACCGACCTGCACCGCCTTGACCGGCCGGCCGCTGGCGGTGCCGCCGCCGAAGCCGAAGACCAGTTCGCGCAAGGTCACGCCGAAGGCGAGTTCGACGAGGCCGCCGTGCTGGATGTTGCCGGCCAGCTGGAACGGCAGCGTTCCTGTTGAACGGCCGACGCCGAAGTCCTTGTAGAACGCCGCGCCGCGCGACAGGATCACCGGCACCGCCGCAAACGTCAGCACGTTGTTGATCACGGTCGGGCAGCCGAACAGCCCCGACAGCGCAGGGATCGGCGGCTTGGCGCGCACGATGCCGCGCTTGCCTTCCAGGCTTTCGAGCATCGCGGTTTCTTCACCGCAGACATACGAGCCAGCCGCCTTGCGGACATGGATGTCGAAAGCGCTGCCGAGAAAGCCCGCGGCTCGTGCGCGCTGCACGGCCTGCGTGAAGACATCGACCGCCAGCGGGTACTCCGAGCGGATGTAGACGTAGCCCAGCGTCGCGCCGCACGACAGCGCCGCGATCGCCATGCCTTCGATCAGCAGGTACGGGTCGCCTTCGAGCACCATGCGGTCGGCAAAGGTGCCCGAGTCGCCTTCGTCGGCGTTGCAGACGATGTACTTCTGCGTCGCCTGCGCCTGCGCGACCGTGCGCCACTTGATGCCGGCCGGAAAAGCCGCACCGCCGCGCCCGCGCAGGCCGGAATCGAGCACCTGCTGCCAGACCGCGTCGCTGCTCATCGCCTGCGCCGCGCGCAGGCCAGCCCAGCCGTCGTGCGTTTCGTAGTCGGCCAGCGAAAGCGGGTCGGTGATGCCGGCTCTGGCAAACGTCAGCCGCTGCTGGCGTGCCAGGTACGGCAGCGCTTCGACCAGGCCGACAGCCTTGGCGTGTTCGCGCTGCCCAGCCAGGATGGCGGGCAGGTCATCAAGCTCGCAGGGGCCGTAGCCGAAACGGCCTTCGGGCGTGTCCAACTCGATCAATGGTTCCAGCCAGAACAGGCCGCGCGAGCTGCTGCGCACGACCTGCGCGCCGCTGGCGGCGGCGGCAGCCGCGAGTTCATCGGCGCCCACCGCCACCGCGGCGCTGTCGCGCGGGATGAAGAGTTTCATCACGGCTGCACGCTGGACGCGACCAGCGCGTCCAGCCGCTGCGGCGTCAACCGGGCGATCAGCCGCTCGCCCCACAGTGCTGCCGGTGACGAGGCGCACAGCCCCAGGCAATACACCGCTTCGACCTGGCAGCCGGCCAGCGTTTGCGCATGAGCCCAGATCGCTTCGCCGCCCATCGCCTGGCAGGCCTCGGCGCGGCAGACCTGCAACACCCTGGCTTTCGGTGGCGTGCTGCGGAAGTGGTGGTAGTAGCTGACGACCCCGTGCACTTCGGCCCGCGACAGATTCAGCGCGCGGGCGATCTGCGGCACCACTTCGGGCGGCACACAACCCACCCTGTCCTGCACGTCGTGAAGGATCGGCAGCAAAGCGCCGGGTACACCGCGGTGGCGGGCCAGCACCTCTTCAACCACAGCCGGCAGGAACGGAACAGGCGACATGTCAGCCGACTATCGGCCGCGGCCACCCGCACTGTCCAATGGATTCTCGAAACCGGGCCATTCAGCGCATTGATCGAAGCGCCAAACGAAACGCAAACCGGCGCCGGCGATCAAGCAGCCAGCAGCGGCCCGCTGTGCGCGGCGGCGTGCGCCAGCCACCCGGCATCGGCCGCCAGCCGCAATGCCGCTTCGAGCGCACGCGAGCGCCGTGCTGCGGCCGCACTGGCGCTCATGAACCCGATCGGCGTGCGCACCTCGGGTTCGACCATGGCGCGCGCCTCCAGCCCGCGCTGGCTGGCCACCGTGGCCACCACCGCGCCGGGAAGCACGGCGGCCAGCTCGCCCGCCCGCACCGATTCCAGCAACGCCATCACCGAGTTGGTCTCGATCACCGGCCGCACCGACAAGCTCAGCTCGCGAAACACGCCGTCGAGGATGGCGCGGTTGTGCATTTCGGGCGACAACATGCACAGCGGCAGCTTTGCAGCATCCGACCAGCGCATCGGCGCGCCGAAGCGGAACGCCGCCGCGCCGTGGCCCTTGCCGGCGTGTCGGCGCAACAGGTAGTAGTGCTCGATGTACTGCGGCCACGTCGGCGGATCAGCCGGCCCCGGCCGCGCCCGTGCGGTGTAGCCGAGCGCGAGGTCGATGGCCAGAGTGTCCAGCCCGGTCTCGATCTCCTGTGACGACAGCGACCGCACCTGCGGGCACAGACCCGGGTGGCGCTGAACCAGGCAAGTCGCAAAACGCGCCGCGATCGGTACCGCGGTGGGCACGGCTCCGATGACGAGCCTGCCGCGCGGCTGGTCAGCCGAGCCGGTCAGCTCCTGCTGCAAGGCTTCCTGCTCGCGCAGCACGCGGTGTGCGCTGGCCAGCACGCGTTCGCCTTCTGGCGTCAGGCCTTCGTACTGCCGGCCCCGGCGAACGATGGCCACTTCAAGGTGCGTTTCCAGCGCGCGCAGCGCGTTCGACAGCGCCGGCTGAGTGATGTGGCAGGCGGCTGCGGCACGGCCGAAATGGCGGTGCTGCTCGAGCGCAGCCAGGTACCGGTAGGCGTCGATCAGGTTCATCGCGCCCGAAGCCTACGCCCGCCGCACCGACAAACCACGTGGCGCAGTTGATCGGCTCAAAGCCAGCGTTTGCGCCGCCGGTACGACTTCATGTCGCGAAAGCTCTTGCGACCCTCGGACGACAGGCCCAAATAGAACTCCTTCACGTCGGCGTTCTCTGCCAGCGCCTTGGCCGGGCCGTCCATCATGATGCGGCCGCTTTCCAGGATGTAGCCGTAATCGGCGTACTTCAGCGCCACGTTGGTGTTCTGCTCGGCCAGCAGGATGCTCACGCCTTCCTTCTGGTTCAGGTCGCGCACGATCTCGAAGATCTCGGCCACGATCTGCGGCGCCAGGCCCATCGACGGCTCGTCGAGCAGCAGCATGCTGGGCTTGGCCATCATCGCGCGGCCGATGGCCACCATCTGCTGCTCGCCGCCCGAGGTGTAGCCGGCCAGGCTGGTGCGGCGCGTCTTCAGGCGCGGAAAGTACGCGTAGATGCGTTCGAGCTCCTGGCGCACCTGGGCGTGCTTGATCGGCCGCGCGTAGGCGCCGGTGATCAGGTTGTCTTCGACGCTCAGGTGGCCGAAGCAGTGCCGGCCCTCCATCACCTGCACCATGCCCATGCCGACCATTTCGCCGGGCGTCAGCGCCTCCGTGCGCTTGGACCGGAACTCGATCGAGCCCTTGGTGACCTCGCCACGCTCTGAGGCCAGCAAGGTGGACACCGACTTGAGCGTGGTGCTCTTGCCGGCCCCGTTAGCACCCAGCAGCGCGACGATCTTGCCTTGTGGCACCTCGAAGGACACACCGCGCAGCACCAGGATCACGTGGTCGTAGATGACCTCGATGTTCTTCACGGCCAGGATCGGCCGGGCCGCGGGTTCGGGAGTGGCCGCGCCGGCTGTATCCATGGTCGGGTTCAACACTTCTTGGGCGTGATCTTGTTTTCGGTGGCGTACTTGGCCGCCGATTCCTCGATCAGCTTGCGGATGAAGACCGGGTCCGGTGCCGCCTCCCAGTCGGTGCGCATCTCGAACTTCTTGCCGTCCCACTGCATCATGCGGAAGCGCTCCGAGCCGTCGTGCTTGGTGCACGACATCTTGAACGGTGCCGACATGCCCAGGATGCCGAGTTCCTTGAGCTTGGCGTCGGTGATGTCGAGTGCTTCGTAGCCGTCGCGGAACTCGGCCCCGGTCACGGTCTTGCCAGCCTTCTTGTGGATGCGCTGGGCATTCTTCAGCGCTTCGATCCACATCACCGCCGCGCCTACACCGCGGTTGTAATAGACGGTGCCCACCCGCTCCGGGTTCTGCATGTTGCCCTTGCCGGCGCCGTAGACCACCTTCTCGATGTCGTGGATGAGCGGGAACTTGCCCGGGATGGCGTTGGCCGTCACGAAGGTGCCCTTGGCCGCGTCACCGGCCGGGACCATGTCTTCCTCGGCGCCGCCGAAGGTGACATAGACCATGCGGTTGCGCGGAAAGCCTACTCGCGCTGCGTTCGTGATGGCGGTCGAATTCATGCCCGACCCTGCCCCCCAGAACGTGACCCAGTCGGCTTTCTCGCGGCGGATCTGCAGCCACTGCGACTGCTGCTCCAACCCCGGCGGCGGCACGGCGATCTCGACCAGGCGCACGCCCCACTGCTTGGCGACTTCGCGCATCGCCGGCAGCGGCTCGCGGCCGAAGGCGCTGTCGATGTGCAGGTGCACGACCGTCTTGCCCTTCATCTTGTCGATGCCGCCTTCCTGCTTCGCCATGAAGCTCAGCTGGACGGCGACTTGGCCCCAGTAGTGGCCGGCGGCGTTGAACACCCAGGGCCAGACGGTGCCGTCGGCGGCATCGGTGCGGCCGTAGCCGTACTGCGCCAGCACCACGTTGTCGGGCTCCATGCGGCCGATGACGGCATAGGCGCCGGGCGTGCCCAGGGTGTCGAAGACGACCATCTTCTGGTCGCCCTTCTTCAGCAGCCGCTGGTAGCACTCGACCGTGCGCGCCGCGTTGTATTCGGTCTCGCACTCCTCGTAGGTGAGCTTGACGCCATTGACGCCACCGAACTTCATATTGACGTAGTTCAGGTAGTCGATGATGCCGCCGTAGTAGCCGGTGCCCATCGCGGAGAAGGGCCCGACGCGGCTGCTCGGCACGCCGAAATACTGCTCCTGGGCCTGGGCCATCACGGCCGTGGGTGCCGCCGCAGCCAGAACAGCCCCGGCAGCGAGAACGCTGCGCAGGACCAGGCCACGAATCGTCTTCTCGCTCATGCTCATGTCTCCTTGTGGTGGGGGCAGGGTAACGGTCCTAAATAACGGTCAGTACTTGAAGGGCCACAGGCGCAGCCGCTCCTTCGTGATCTGCCACAGGCGCGCCAGGCCCAGCGGCTCGAAGATCAGGAACATGATGATCAGCACGCCGAAGATCACTTGCTCAAGCGCCGAGGTGATGGTGGCGTCGACAGCGCGGCCGAACACGGCATGGAAGGTGATGTTCAGGAAGATCGGCATCAGCAGGATGAACGCGGCGCCGAGGAAGGGGCCCATGATGGTGCCCAGGCCGCCGATGATCACCATGAAGAGGATGCGGAACGACAACTCGATGTTGAAGGCGGCCGGCTCCGCCGTCTGCAGGTAGGCGAAGATGAACAGCGCCCCGCCCACGCCGCAGTAGAACGAGCTGATGGCGAAGGCCTGCAGCTTGGTGCGCAGCAGCGACAGGCCCATGGTCTCGGCCGCCACGTCCATGTCGCGAACGGCCCGCCAGCCCCGGCCGGTGCTGCCGCGCGCCATGTTGGCGGCCAGCAGCGTCAGCGCCGCGACGATCACCAGCACCACCAGGTACTTCTCGGCTGGCGAGGCGAAGGTGTGGCCGAAGATGACGATGGCCTGCGCATTGATGATGCCCGAGGTGTCGTAGTTTTTGAACCAGCCGAACTTGTCCAGCGCCCAGACGATGAAGAACTGCGAAGCCAGCGTCGCCACGGCCAGATACAGCCCACGGATGCGCAGGCTGGGCAGGCCGAACAGGATGCCGATGCAGGCAGCGATCAGCCCCGACAGCAGCACCGCCACCAGGAACGGGATGCCGGGCACGCGCAGGATCAGGTTGTAGCAAGCGAAAGCGCCTGCGGCCATGAAGCCGGCCGAGCCCAGCGACAGCTGCCCGGCGTAGCCCATCAGGATGTTCTGCCCCAGTGCGACGAGTCCGAGCACCAGCCAGGGGATCAGGATCGCGCTCAACCAGTAGTCGCTGGCCAGCAGCGGAATGCCGACGAAGGCCACGGTCAGCATCACCAGCATGCCGATGCGGTCCTGCCGCAGCGTCAGCAGTTGTCGGTCCTGCGCGTAGCTGGTGGAATACTGGCCGGCTTCTCTGTAGAACATGAGGTTGACTGCCCAGGTTGCTTCGACGTCAGACGCGACGAATGATCTTTTCGCCGAACAGGCCTTCGGGCCTGACCAGCAGGAACAGCACCGCCAGCACATAAGGCAGCCAGCCTTCGATGCCGCCGCCCACATAGGGCCCGACGTAGACCTCGGCCAGTTTCTCGGCCGCGCCGACGATCAGGCCGGCGACGATCACGCCCGGCACGGATGTGAAGCCGCCGATGATCAGCACCGGCAGGGCCTTCAGCGCGACACCGACGAGTGCGAACTGCACGCCGCTGCGCGCGCCCCACAACATGCCAGCGACCAGCGCCACCACACCTGCGGTCGCCCACACCAGCACCCAGATCTGCTTGAGCGGAATGCCGATCGACAGGGCTGCCGCGTTGTCGTCGGCCACCGCGCGCAGGCCACGCCCGACCTTGGTCTTCGAGAACACCAGCGCCAGCACCGCGACCATGATGCCGGCCACCAGGCCCGCCGCAATGTCGAGCTGGCTGACGAGGATGTCGGTCTTGTCGGCGAGCCAGCCAATGGGCTCGTCGCGGATGCCCAGGTCCAGCCGGCGCACCTCCACACCCCAGACCAGCTGCGCCACGCCTTCGATGATGAAGGCCAAACCAATGGTGGCCATCAACAGCGTGTCCTCGCTCTGGTTGACCAGCGGGCGCAGCACGAAGCGCTCGGTCAGCACGCCCACCGCCACCATCAGCGCCACCGTCACCGGCAGCGCGGCCCAGAAGTTCAGGCCCAGTTCCATGAAACCGACGAACGACAGCACGGCAAAGAAGACCATCGCGCCCTGCGCGAAGTTGAACACCGACGAGGCCTTGTAGATGAGGACGAAGCCCAGCGCCACCAGCGAATACATGATGCCGGACAGCAGCCCGCCGACCAGCACTTCGAAGAAGAAGCTCATGTCCGTGCGCTCTGTTCCACGTTCAGTCCGCCACGCCGAGATAGGCCTTGATCACGGCGGGGTCAGATCGCACCTCGTCCGGTGTGCCGTCGCCGATCTTCTTGCCGTAGTCGAGCACGACGACGCGGTCCGACAGGTCCATCACCACGCCCATGTCGTGTTCGATCAGCACGACGGTGGTGCCGTAGTGGTCGTTGACGTCGAGGATGAAACGGCACATGTCCTGTTTCTCCTCGATGTTCATGCCGGCCATCGGCTCGTCGAGCAGCAGGATCTTCGGCTCGGCGGCCAGTGCCCGGCCGAGTTCCACGCGCTTTTGCAGGCCGTAGGGCAGACGCTTGACCGGCGTCTTGCGGATGTGCTCGATCTGCAGGAATTCGATGATCTCTTCGACCTTCTCGCGGTTGGCGTTTTCTTCGCGCCGTGCCCGTGGCAGCTGGAATGCGACCTCGAGGAAATTGGCCTTTTCGCTCAGGCTGCAGCCGGCCATGATGTTGTCCAGCACCGTCATGCCCTTGAAGAGCGCGATGTTCTGAAAGGTGCGCGAGATGCCCAGCCGCGCCGCCCGGTTGGGCGTCATGTCGGTCAGCTTCTGGCCGCGGAAGGTGATGCTGCCTTCCTGTGGCCGGTACACGCCGTTGATGACGTTGAGCATCGAACTCTTGCCGGCGCCGTTGGGGCCGATGATGGCCCGCACCTCGTGCTCGAGCACGTCGAACGAGATGTCGGTCAGTGCCTTGACGCCGCCGAAGCGCAACGACACCGAGTTCAGTTCAAGGATCGGGCCGCCGATGGCGTAGCCGCGTTGCGGTGGCAGGACGGCAGGCGTCTGTTCGCGGCTGTGGAGGGCCATGTCCATCTCAGGCCGCCTTCTTCTGGGCCTGCGGCGTGAAGGTCAGCGCGAAGGTCTTCGCGTCGCGGATCGTGACGTCGGCCGAGACGATGCCGATACGGCCGTCCTCGTAGCGCACCTCGGCATCCACCCGCCCCTGGCTGCGGCCGTCGTAGAGCGCGTCGACCAGGCCGGCGTAGCGCTCGGCGATGACGTTGCGCCGCACCTTGCGCATGCGCGTGAGTTCGCCGTCGTCGGCTTCCAGCAGCTTGTGCAGCAGCAGGAAGCGGTGGATCTGCAGACGCGCCAGCGCCGGATCGGCCGCCAGCTCGGCATTGGCCTTGGCGATGCAGTCGGCGATGAGACCGTAGACCTCGTCATGCGCGGCGAGGTCGGCATAGCCGGTGTACGAGATGCCCTGCTTGTCGGCCCAGTTGCCGACGGCTTCGAGGTCGATGTTGACGAACACGCAGACGCGGTCGCGGCCATTGCCGAAGGCCACTGCCTCGTTGATGTAGGGCGAGAACTTGAGCTTGTTCTCCAGCAGCTTGGGTGCGAACAGCGTGCCGTCGCTGAGCTTGCCGACGTCCTTGAGCCGGTCGATCACGCGCAATTGCCCGTCGTCTCCCAGCCAGCCGGCGTCGCCGGTGTGGAACCAGCCTTCGGCGTTGGTGGCCCGGCGCGTGCCCTCGGCATCGCGGTGGTAACCCAGGAACAGGCCCGGTGAGCGCACCAGCAGTTCACTCTCGGGGCTGATGGCGAGTTCGACCCCCGGGGCGGCTGGCCCGACGGTATCCGGCAGCACCTGCCCGTTGCCCTGCATGGTGACGAACAGACCCGTCTCGGTCGAGCCGTAGAGCGGCTTCAGGTTGATGCCGATGGAGCGGTAGAAGAGCAGCAGGTCGGGCCCGATGGCCTCGCCCGAGGTGTAGGCCACGCGCAGGCGGCTCATGCCCAGGACGTCGCGCAGCGGGCCGTAGATCAGCAGATTGCCCAGGGCATACGCCAGCCGGTCGGCAAAGGCCACCGGTCCGCCGGCCAGCACACGGGCGCCCACTTGTTGGGCCACGCCCAGGTAGTGGGTGTACAGGCGGCGCTTGATGCCGCCAGTGTCATTGATGCGGATCGAGACCTGCGTCAGCAGCGTCTCGAGCACCCGCGGCGGCGCCAGGAAGACGCTGGGGCCCATCTCGCGCATGTCGTGCAGCATGGTCTCGGACGACTCGGGGCAGCACACGCAGGACCCCACGACCATCGGCAGCGCATAGGCCAGCACATGCTGGCCGATCCAGGCCGGCGGCAGGTAGGCGATGGCAGTGTCGCTGTCGTTCAGGCCGTCGATCTGGGCCGCGGCGCGGGCGCGGTCGATCAACGCCCCGTGGCTGTGCAGGACGCCGCGTGCCGGCCCGGTGGTGCCCGAGGTGAAGAACAGCGCGGCAGGGTCCTTGCCGCTGCCGCGGGCCAGTTCGGCATCGAGCGCGCCCTTGCGGCTGGCCAGCTCTTCGCGGCCCTGGGCCAGCAGCGCGGCATAGCTCACCAGCTGCGGCTGCTGGTAATGGCGCATGCCGCGGTCTTCGTCGTAGACGATGCGTTGCACGCCGGGGCAACGCGGCAGGATCGCGAGCAGCTTGTCAACCTGCTCCTGGTTTTCGGCGAATACGTGGCTCACCTCGGCGCTGTGGATCGGCCCGGCCAGTTCGTCGGCCGTTGCGTCCGGGTACAGCGGCACGGCCACTGCGCCCAGCCATTGCACGGCGCACATCGCGGCTTGCAGGCGCGGCCGGTTATCGCCGACCAACGCGACAAAAGAGCCCCGCTTCACGCCCTGCGCGGCCAGGCCGGCGGCGAGGGCGCTGACCTCCTCGGCCAGTTCGCGCCAACCCATGGTGTGCCAGATGCCGCGGTTCTTTTCGCGGATGGCGGGGCGCTCGCCGCGTTGGCGGGCGTGGTGCACGAGCAGCTTGGGGAAGGTATCAGGTTCCAACTCAGGTGGCCGGTTTGTCTGTCTCTGTCTTGTCTGTTGTCTTCGCGGCGCATGACACCCTGCCACCACGGCTTTGGCAATGCGGCCCAGCCCTCTGGCCCGGGCCACAAACTGTCGCAGCCGGCGTGACAGCTTGTCGCACGGGGCATTCCTACAATGCCGCCGCTGCGGGCCTGCATGCCCGCTTTTACCCTCTGCCACCCATGGTCCCTGACTCAGCCGCGGAACACTTCGACAAATTGTCGGAGCGCTGGCCGCATGCCTCGCTGCTGATCGTCGACGACGAGCCGGGCATGCGCCACTTCCTCGAGAAGGCGCTGGCGCCAAGGGTCGGGCAAGTGCGGCCCGCGGCCAGCGCCGAAGAAGCCGAGCTGCTGCTGCAACGCCATCGCTTCGATCTGGTGATCCTCGACATCGCCATGCCGGGCAAGAGCGGCATGCAGCTGTTGCAGCAGATGCGCGACCAGGGCAACCCGTGCGAGGTGGTGCTGATCACGGCCTTCGCCGACCTGGACACCGCCATCGAAGCGCTGCGCGCCGGCGCCAGCGATTTCCTGCTCAAGCCCTTTCGCGTGACGCAGATGCTCAACGCGGTGCAGCGCGGGCTTGAGCGTTCGCGCCTGAAGCGCGAGAACTGGGTCCTGCGCCGCACGCTGTCGCAAAGCGCTCCCCCGGCCGCCTTGATCGGCCAGTCGATCGTCATCCGCGGCCTGCAAGCGGCGCTGCGCCGCGTCGCCCCGGTCGGCAGCACCGTGTTGCTGACGGGTGAATCGGGCACCGGCAAGGAGTTGGCCGCGCTGGCGTTGCATGCCTGGAGCCCGCATGCGACAGCGCCGTTCGTGCCTGTCAACTGCGCCACCATGTCGCCGGCGCTGATCGAGGGTGAGTTGTTCGGCCAGGGCGGCGAGCGCCGGCCGCGCGATGGGCTGTTCGTCTATGCCCAGGGCGGCACGCTGTTCCTCGACGAGATCGGCGAGCTGCCGCTGGCGCTGCAGGCCACGCTGCTGCGCGTGCTGGAAGACCGCCATATCCGCCCGGTGGGCAGCGAACACGAGATCCCGGTCGACGTGCGGATCGTCGCCGCGACCAACCGGCCGCTGATCGACGACGTGGCCAGCGGGCGCTTCCGCAAGGACCTGTACTACCGGCTCCAGGTGGTCGAGATTAGCCTGCCGCCGTTGCGTGCGCACAAGGAAGACATCCCCGAGCTGGTGGAGCATTTCATCGACACGCTGGCGCCGCGGCTGGGCGTCAGCCCGATCGAGGTCACGCCCGAGGAGATGGGCTACCTGCGCCAGTACGACTGGCCGGGCAACGTTCGCGAGCTGCGCAACCTGGTCGAACGCTCGTTGATCGTCGGTGCGCTCAACGTCTCGGCGCTGTATCCGGCGCCACCGCTGGTGCCGCGCCGCGCCGACGAAACCCAAGCCGCCGCGGGCCCGGTGGCTGGCGCGCCGACTGACCTGCTGTCGCTGGAGAAGCGCCACATCCTGGCCATGCTCGATTCGGTCGGTGGCGACAAGACGCAGGCCGCGTTGCTGCTCGGCATCTCACGCCGCACGCTGGAGCGGCGCTGTGCCGAGTGGCTCGACGAAGTCGCCCCGCCGGTGCCCGCACCGGCAGTTCCTGCCGGCCCGCGCGCGGCCTGACGCTGCGCCATGCTGTCGCGGCGTTTCCAGCGCCTGTCGATCCGCAACAAGCTGCTGGCGATGGTGCTGTTGCCATTGCTGCTGGCCATGCCGCTGCTCGGGCTGGTGCTGCTGTGGTGGAGCGACACCGCCTTCGACCGCCTGCTGGTCACCAAGGTACGCGCCGATCTGGCGGTGGCGCACGGCTACTTCGACCGTGTGCTCGGTCAGGTCGGCGCCAGCACAGCCGCCGTCGCCGATTCGCATGCCTTGCATGGGGTGATCGATGCGGCGCTGAATGCCGCGCCAGACGCCCCGGCAGGCGCCGACATGGTCGTGCTGCTGCAGCGCTTCAAGGCCCGCGAGGGGCTGGACTTCATCAACCTGCGGGGGGCGGACGGCGCGCTGCGCTACACCGACAGCGGGCCGGCCGTGGGGCCACAGGCAGCCGTTGCCGCGTTGCTGGACCAGAGCAGCGTCGAGGTGCTGACGCCGCAGGCGCTAGCGTTGCTGGGCAAGCCCTTGCATGCACGCGTCGACGTGCCGCTGGTGGCCACGCGCAACGCCGCGCCGACCACGCGCACCGCCGAAGACCGGGCGATGGTGTTGCTGGCCACGCGCGCGGTGCGCGACGGCGCGGGGCGGCTGCTGGGCCACGTGCAGGCGGGCGTGCTGCTCAACCGCAACCTGCCGTTCATCGATCACATCAACGGCATCGTCTATCCGGAAGGCTCGCTGCCCTTCGGCAGCCGCGGCACCGCAACCCTCTTTCTCGACGACGTGCGCATCAGCACCAATGTGCGTCTGTTCGGCGCCGAGGCCGACCAGCGCGCGATCGGAACGCGAGTCTCGCAGACCGTGCGCGATGCCGTGCTCGGCCAGGGCGACACCTGGCTCGACCGCGCGTTCGTCGTCAACGACTGGTACGTCTCGGGCTACCAGCCGCTGGCCGACGGCCAGGGGCGGCGCGTCGGCATGCTGTACGTCGGCTTCACCGAAGCGCCGTTCCGCTGGGTCAAGTACGGCGCGCTCGCGGCCCTCGGCGCACTGTTCTTCGCGGTGATGGTGGGTGCGGCGCTGGTCTGCCTGCGCTGGGCCCGCGGCATCTTCGAACCGGTCGAGCGCATGGCGCTGACGATGCAACGGGTCGGCGGCGGGCAGATGATGGCGCGGGTGGGCGCGGTCGAAAGCCGTGACGAGATCGGCCAGCTGGCCGGCCACCTCGACCGGCTGCTCGACACCATTGCCGACAACACACGAGCCCTGCAACGCTGGAACGCCGAGCTCGACGCCAAGGTCGAGGAGCGCACGCGTGACCTGGAGGCGGCGCAAATCCAGCTCGTGCGCAGCGAAAAGCTCGCCGCCGTGGGGCAGCTGACGGCCAGCATCGCGCACGAGGTCAACAACCCGATCGCGGTGCTGCAAGGCAACCTGGATCTGGTGCGCGAACTGCTGGGCGCCGACGCAGCGCGGGTGCGCGCCGAACTGGCACTGGCCGACGAACAGATCGAACGCATGCGGCTGATCGTGGCGCAGCTCCTGCAATTCGCGCGGCCCGCCGAGTTCGCCGGCTACATCGAGCCGGTGGATTGCAATCGCCTGGTCGACGACTGCCTGCTGCTGGCCAACCACCTGCTGGCCAAGAGCCGGATCGAGGTCCGGCGCGACCTGCAGGCCACGCGCCGGCCGGCGGCGAACCGGCAGGAGCTGCAACAGGTGCTGGTGAACCTGCTGGTCAACGCGGCGCATGCGATGCCCGACGGTGGTGTGCTGACGCTGGCCGCGCACGACCGCCAAACCGATGCTGGCGAGGCGATCGAGATCACCGTCACCGACACCGGCCCGGGCCTCGGGCCGGAGCTGCTGCGCGAACTGTTCAAGCCCTTCGTCACGCGCAAGAAGGACGGCACCGGTCTGGGCCTGTGGATCAGCCGCACGATCGTCGACCGCTACGGCGGCGACCTGCGCGCCGCCGACCGCAGCGACGGCGTCAGCGGCGCTGTGTTCAGCGTGTGGTTGAGGCTGGACGTGGCCGCGGCCTGACCCACACCCCAACCCGATGCGCACGATGGACGACGACGCGCCCTGCCCTTGTGGCACGGCCACGCGCTATGTCGGCTGCTGCGGCCGGTGGCACGCTGGCCCGTTGCACCTGGCGGCGCCCTCCGCTGAGGCGCTGATGCGTTCCCGCTACGGCGCCTACGTGCTCGAAATGGCCGACTACCTGCAAGCGACATGGCATCCGGACACGCGCCCTGCCGAGCCACCGAACTTCGAGCCCGGCCTGCGCTGGCTGGGGCTGGACGTGAAGCGCCATGTGGTCACCGACGAGACCCACGCCCTCGTCGAATTCAGCGCCCGCAGCAAGCTCGGCGGGCGCGCACACCGGCTGCACGAGAGCAGCCGCTTCGAGCGCATCGACGGCCGCTGGTTCTACGTGGACGGCGAGCTCAGCTGAACCGCACGCGGCGCAGCAACGGCAGCAGCCCAGCGGCCAGCAACAGCGCGCTCGCCGGCTCGGGGATCGGCGAGGTCACCGACAGCGCCACGAACTGGGTGAATTGCGCAACACCGAAGTTGTTGTCGGAGACCAGGATCAGCGTGTCCTTGCCATTCACCTGCGGGCCCCAGGTGATGCCTTCGATGTTGTCGAGTGCGAGCGCGCTGCCGTCGTCGTTCTGCAGCGTCGACAGGTCGAGCAGCAGCGTTTTCGCGACCGGTGTGGCGGTGCTGGCGAGCAGGCTGTCGATGTTGCGCACATCGGTCGCGTTGCGCGCATCGACGTAGAAGAGACGGATGGTGTTGCCGGTGGGCAGGCCGTTCGGGCCGGCACCCGGCGTTGCAGCGCCGGCCGCAAACGAGCGCTCTACCGAAATGAACTGTCGGTCGCCGATGGCCAGCAGTTCGACCAGTCCGTTGGTGGCAAAGCCGCCAGCCGGGCTCGGCGGCAGCACCACGGATTCGACGGTGTACAGGTACTCAGCCCCCGCAGCACCTGTGGCCAGGTTGAACGAGGCGATGCGCGAGTTGGAACCGTTCGTCAGGGTGGACACCGGCCCGTCCTGCACCAGCGCGTTTTCGGTCGCCGTGTAGAGCGTCTGTCCATCGGTCGAGACCGTCAGGCTCTCGAAGGCCAGGTTGTTGCGGATGCCGCTGTCGCCCACCCCGGTGCCGGCCACGCTGCCGGCGGGCTCGTAGCGCAAGGGCACGTCGAAGCTGCGCACCCAGGTGCCAGCGGTCGTCATCTCGCGCACGGTCGGGTTCTGCAGGCCAGCCCCGGCGCGCTGCCCTTCGTTGCTCCACAGCAGGTTGCCGTTGCTGGGGTTGAACCGCATCGACTCGGGGTCGACCGTGTTCGTCGGGAACGCCGTGCCGTCCGGCCGCAGGATCGTGGTGACCGACGTGAAGCTGACACCCGCGTTGCCCGGGCTGGCGGAGCGCACGAACTGCGCCAAGTTCAACGTCAGGTCGTAGTACCGCGCCGGATTCAGGCCGCTGCGGTCGTCGCTGATGGCGACATAGCTGCCCGTCAACGGGTTGCGGTCGATGCCCGAGAGGCCGCCGACCGTGGTGCCGCCGAAGAACGTCGCGCTGGGCACGATCTGCTGGCCCAGGTACTCCAACGTCGCCGCGTGGCTGGTCGGATGAAAGGCGGCGGCAAGGGCCAGCGCTGCGGCGCCAACGGCCCAGCGGGCTGAAACGGTCGGGTGCATAGGGTCACTCCTGGCGGGTTGTAGTGCCGAGAGTCTTCATGCCGACCATGACAGGCCGACGAATCGGCCATGGGTTCCTCCGCCCCAGCCTCTGGCGCTACTCGACCGGACCGCAGCGCGCGTAGACCGGCCCTGCGCAGCGGTGAAGGCCAGCAGCAGCTTGTCAGGCCGGGCCGGATGGCTCCCATCGACACCGGCTCGGCGAGGAAGCTGGTGCGCACCGGGCGCCATTCGCGGCCACGGCGGCGCAGTTCGATCAGGCCCTTGCGCGTGGGAGCCCGCGCACGATCGCTGTCATTCATGGTCATCCTCCCGACAAGGCTTGCAGCACGTAGACGCTGCTGTCGGGTCGCAGGGGGTCGCTGAGGCCGGTGCGGTCAGCGCTGCGCTGACCGTCGATGAAGACGACGACGTTGGGCCGCAGATGGCCCTGGTCGTCGAGCACATAGCCGCGAACGCGCGGGTGCAGTTCGAACACAAAGGCCAGCGCGTCGCGCAGCGTCGCCACGTCGGCTGTGCACTGCACCTCGGGCGCGTCGACGAAGCGGCGCAATTGCGGAGTGAAGGCCACGCGCGGCATGGGGGGCATCGTGCGCTGCGGGCGGCCGCGCGGGAATCGGGGAAACCTACAGCGAATGGCCGGCCCGGCTGACGCTGCGGCCCAGAGTCAACGCCGCGAGCAGCGCCGCCGCGCCGCCGGCCACCACCGCTCCCCACAACACCGTGCGCGCGTCGAAGGCCTCGCCCAGCAGGCCACCGGCCAGCGTGCCCGCCAGGCTGGCCCACGCGCCGACGGTGCGGATGCCCGCATCGGCACGCGCCAGCAGTTCGGGCGGCACGGCTGTCTGCCGCAACGTGCGGTCGTGCACGTCGTGCAACGTGTGGCCGCCGTCGCCGACGATCTGGTGCGCGGCCAGCAGCAGCACGGCCGCCAGCCCGGGGCCGGTGGCCATCGGCACACAGGCGGCGCCGAGCGTGAAGGCGACCAGCCCGAGCGTGATCGCCCGCCCCGGCCCGAGCGCGCGGCCGAGCCTGGGTGCGAGCCAGGCGCCAGCGATCGAACCCAGCGCACCCAGCGCAAACACCATGCCCAGCACGCCCGGCGGCAGGGCCACGTCGCGCGCGGTGTAGATCATCACGCTGGTGCCCGTCAGCCCCATGCTGAAGGCCAGCAGCGCCTGGATGGCGGACAGGCTTCGCAGCACCAGCCGGCCCCACACCGCACGCAGGCCGTCGGCAGCTTCGTCGAGCAACGCACGCAACGGATGAATGCTCGAAGCTGCCGCTCGCGCAGCCCCCGGCACCTCGGGCACGCCGCGCAGGCAGACGGCCGACAGCCCGTAGCTCAGCGCATCGACCACCAGCGCCACCACCGCACCGAGCCCCTGGTAGACCCACCCGCCGAGCGCGAATGCGGCCGTCTCCGACACGCTGCCCACCATCGACAACTGCGCGTTCCGGTGCGGCAGGTCGCCGGCCTCGATGCGCTGCGCGATCCAGGCCGAACGCGCCATCTCGAAGGCCACCGTGGCCAACGCTGCTGCGGCCGCGGCCGCCACCAGCAGCGTCATCGTCACGGCACCGCGAACCGCTGCCAGCACCAGCAGCCCGAAGACGACGGCACGCAGCCCGTCGCAGGCCAGCATCACCGCGCGCTTGCCGCGCCGGTCGACCATGCCGCCCAGCCACAACGAACCCAACGCCACGGCCAGGGTCTCGGCGATGTGCAGCGCCGCGATCTGCATCGTCGTGGCCTGCAACGTCAGCACCGCCAGCCAGGGGACGGCCAGCCGGCTGAGCATGCTGCCGAAGTTGCTGACGCCCTCTGCCGCGAGGACGCGCTGAAAGCCTTGCGGTGCGCTCAGCCCGCCGCCTTCAGGTCGCCCGCCAGGCTGGCCAGCGTTTCGGCGGCGATGACCCCATGCGCCGGGTAGTTGCGGTGGTCACATCCCAGCTTGACGGCCGCGCCGGCCAACACCGCATCGCGCATCAGCGCGGTGAACTCGAAGCGCACGAAGTGCACCGCCGAGGTCTTGTGCTCGTTCTCGCGGTCCAGGTCTTCGTCGGCGATGGCATACACGCGCGACTGCGCATGGCCCTCGACCTCGACGAACATGCGATCCTCGACGCCGATCAGCCGTGCCAACTCGCGTTTGCGCTCGTGGGCGTCGGGGTACTCGATCAGCATCGTCGCCTTCCAATTGCTGCCGTCGGGCACCAGCGCGGCGTAGGCGTCGATCTCTTGCAGGATGCCGTCCTCGTCGAAGATCTTCTCGATGTGCAGCATTTCCTGGATCTGCCGGCGGATGGTGTGCTCGTCCTCGAATTGCAGCGTCAGGTGTTCGCCCAGCTGCACGCTGCGCAGCTTGCGGTGGGCGATGGCTTCGGGCTTGCTGGTCTTGCGGATCTTGGCGTACGCCTCCAGCGTGAGCAGGCTCTCTTTGGTGATCATGTTTGCCCCTCGGCCGACGGGTACGCCGGCCGGTCTCCCACGGGGACGCAGGCCGGCTTGGGAGCGGCCCGGCGCTCGGCCCGCACGCGCTTGTCAATCATCTGGTCACTCCAAACCGTAAGCCGTGCGCATCAGCGTCAGCGGGTGCGCCAGTGCCTTGGCCGGCGTGCCGCCCTGCGCCATGCCTTGTGCGATGTGGTGGCCGGCGAGCGCGCAGTCGCTGCTGATCCAGTCGGGCTCGTCCTTGGCCATGCTATTGAACACCGGCTTGCCGATCTTCATGGCCACCGGGTGGTACGGCACCTTCACGCCGTAGGTGCCGGCGTGGCCGCTGCAGCGCTCGACCGTGTTCAGCTTGACCTCGACGCTCTGCCCGATCAGCCTGAACATCTCCTCGGTCTTCTTGCCGATGTTCTGCACCCGTCCGTGGCAGGGGATGTGGTAGCTGACCTTGCCGAGCGCGGCCTTGAAGTCGGTCTTCAGCAACCCGTCCTTGTGGCGCGCGATGAAGTATTCGAAGGGGTCGAACAGGGCCCGCTTGACGAGTTGCGTGTCGGCGTCGTCGGGAAACATCAGCGGCAGTTCCTGCTTGAACATCAGCGTGCAACTCGGGATGGCGGTGATGATCGCCCAGCCCGCCTTCGCGTACTTCGCCAGCACCGGCATGTTGGCCTTCCAGGCGCGCTCGACCGCCGGCAGGTCGCCGAGCTCGAGCTTCGGCATGCCACAGCACTGTTCCTTCTCAACGATCTCGTAGGGAATGGCGTTGTGGTCGAGCAGCTTGACCAGATCGGCGCCGATCCCGGGCTCGTTGTAGTTCACGTAGCAGGTCGCGAAGATGGCGACCTTGCCCGGCGTGCGCTGCCCGTTGACGGCCACGTGGGCCAGGTTGTTCATCGCCCTGCCCCAGCGGAAACGCTGTTCGGCCAGCCCCGGCAACCAGGCGTCGGCATGCACGCCCAGGACGTTTTCCATCGCCTTGCGCATGCCGCGCGTCCGGTTCACGGCGTTGACCACGTCGACCACGATCGGGATGCCCGCGAACTGCCCGTGCGTGTCGGTGCTGGCCAGAAACTGCTCCTTCGCCGCGACCTCGCCGTTCGAATGTTGAATCGCCTTGGCACGCAGCATCAGGTGCGGGAAGTCCAGGTTCCACGGGTGCGGCGGCGTGTACGGGCACTTCGTCATGTAGCAGAGGTCGCACAGATAACACTGGTCGACGACGCTCCAGTACGCCACCTTCTTGATGCCGTTCACCTCGCCGTCTTCGGTGGCGTCGACCAGATCGAACAGCGTTGGGAAGCTCTGGCACAGGCTCACGCAGCGGCGGCACCCGTGGCAGATGTCGAACACACGCTCCATCTCGGCCAGCGCCTTGGTCTCATCGAAGAAGTCGGGGTTCTTCCAGTCGATGGGGTGGCGGGTCGGGGCTTCGAGATTGCCTTCGCGCATGGTGGGTGCCTGTTGGGGGTTCATCAACGAACAAGGGGCACGAAGCCCCTTGTGACCGATGCGCGCAGTCTGCCGCTCAGTCGACCAGCGCGTCCAGCGCCTTTTGGTACCGGTTCGCGTGCGAGCGCTCGGCCTTGGCCAGCGTCTCGAACCAGTCGGCGATCTCGTCGAAGCCTTCATCGCGCGCCGACTTGGCCATGCCTGGGTACATGTCGGTGTACTCGTGCGTCTCGCCGGCCACGGCAGCGGCCAGGTTCTGGCGGCTGTTGCCGATGGGCAGGCCGGTGGCCGGGTCGCCGGAGCCGTGCTCGAGGAATTCAAGGTGGCCGTGTGCGTGGCCCGTCTCGCCCTCGGCGGTGCTGCGGAACAGCATCGCGACATCGTTCTGGCCTTCGACGTCGGCCTTGTTGGCGAAGTAGAGGTAACGGCGGTTGGCCTGCGATTCGCCGGCGAAGGCGTCCTTCAGGTTCTGCTCGGTTTTCGTGCCTTTCAAGCCCATGGGTGTCTCCGGGTGCGTTGGGGAGCTGACGCTAGCACCGGCGGCAGAGCCGGGCCAATACAGTGCGTCAATTCGACGCATAGACGCAGGGGCCGCGCGGCGCGGGTATTCACTGAAGCGACGGACACCAGCCGGACCGCACGGCGTCAGCGCAGGCCGAGCAGCCGCAGCGCCAGTTGGTGCAGCCGGCCGTGCGGGTCGGCCAGGCTCTCCAGGATATCGAAGTGGTTCTTGCCCGGCACCGTCTCGCACACCGGCACGCTGCTCGGGCCCCACTGGTCGCGGATCAGGCGGTTGTGGCGCAGGAACTCGTCGCTCTCTTCGGAGCCCACCGTGGCGAACAGCTTGGCCCCCTTGGGCCGCGCAAAGAACGCCGGGCTCAGCCGCGTGACGGAGGCCGGCGTCAGCTTCAGGTCGGCCTGCAGCGTGGGCACGTGGCGCAGCGGCTCCAGGTCGTACAAGCCACTGATCGACAAGGCGCCGGCCAGCGGCGCGGTGGGCATCTCGGCGTCGAGTTCCTTCCAGCGGCACGACAGCAGCATCGCTGCGCCATGCCCACCGACCGAATGGCCGACGAGCGCGATGCGCGACGGATCGCCGCCGTGCTCGGCCGCGTGCCGCCAGGCCCACACCACCGCCGCGGCCATCTGTAGCGTGATGTGCTCGACACTCACCGCCGGAGCCAGCGCGTAGTTCGGCACCACCACCATCGCACCCTGCGCCACAAAGGCCGGCGCGACGAACGAGAACTGCGACTTGTCCAGCCCGCGCCAGTAGCCGCCGTGGATGAACACCAGCACCGGCGCGCGCCCGGCCCCGTCCTCCTCGGCCGGGAAGACGTCGAGCAGGCCGCCATCGCCCGGGCCGTATCGGACATCGATCAGGCAGCGGCTGCGCTCGCGCGCCAGCGCCGAGGCCTGCGCCCAGCTGTCGAAGATGCGCGGGTGGCCGGGCACCAGCGCGCGGTTGTCGTACTGCTTGTCGAGCCAGGCGGGGTCTGCCAGGTGGCGCATTGGCGAAGGCTCCTTGTGATGCCGCGGGACAGCAGCGGGCGCGGATGGTAAGCGCTGCCCTGCGACCACGCCGGCCCAGGCCGCAGCCGCGCAGGCCGGTGTTAGAGTTCGCGCCGTTCATGGGGGCGTAGCTCAGCTGGGAGAGCGTCGCGTTCGCAATGCGAAGGTCAGGAGTTCGATCCTCCTCGTCTCCACCACACCGATGCACCCGGGCAGCACGTACACGCTGCTGGCGACCTGGGAAGCCCTGGAGCACATCGCTTGCGGGGCTTTTTTCTTGCTGCGACTCCGGGGACCACACGATGAGCACACCTCTTCCTGCACGCGGCGACGAGCCAGGCGCCGGCCGCACCCATCCGACGCTCTACAACGTGGTGTACTGCAGCCGCGCCACCGCGGGTGTGGACGCCCGCGCAGTCGACGAGATCATCGCCACCGCGCGCCGCCACAACCCGAAGAACGGCATCACCGGCATGTTGGTGTTCGGCAGTGGCGTCTTCATGCAGTGGCTGGAAGGCCCGTATGACAACGTCACCGCGTTGATGGCACTGTTGCGCACGGACACGCGCCACGAAAACATCGTCCAGCTGAGCGAATCGGAAGAGGCGCGCGAGCGGCTGTTTCCCGACTGGGACATGGAGCTGGTGGGCAGCGAGCACATCCGCGAGGTGCTGCTCGATGCGCGCGACAGTGCCACCGACCCGAAGAACGCCCAGGCTCTGGACCTGATGCTGGCGGAGTTGGATACGGGCCCGCTGGAAGGCCCGGACGCCGCCTGACACCCGTCGCGGGGAGGTTTCGGCTTCGAGTCACAGCTTGCGCAGGTAGGCCAGCAGCGCCGCTGTCTCGTCGTCCGTGAACGGGCGGTCGATCACCGGCGGCGTCACGCCGGGCTGGGTCGTGAGCAGCGGCGCCGTCGGGTTCTGCACCGCCACCCGCTTGAAGAACTGCTTGTAGTGTTCGAGCATCTCCTCCAACGTGGCTGCCGTGTTGTTGTGAAAGTACGGCGCCGTGCTGGCGATGCCGCGCAGGCTCGGGATGTCGAAGTGCTGGATGTCGCCGGGGCCGCCGGGTTGCGGAAATCCGGTCAGCAGCAGTCGACCCGGGTCGGACGTCGTCAGCCGCGTGGTGCAAGGCGGCTGCGGCGCATTGCCACCGCACGCGGTGCCGTTGGGCGGGGCGCCGCTGTTGGTGATCTGGTACGTACGCACGTTCTTCATCTGGCTCGGCGTGCAGGGCGTGAAGCTGAAGCGTGGCGGCGTCGCGGTGTCCACCGGCCTCGGGCAGGTGGTCAGGATGTCGTGGTAGCGCGCGATGTTGGTCGGCGTGCCTTGCGCGCCCAGGAAGAGCGGCACGCTGCCGCTCGGATGGCTGCCGAGGTTGCCGTGGCACTGGGCGCAGGCGCGGTTGAAGACCGCCTTGCCCACGGTCTCCAGGTTGTTCAACACCGGGTCGGGATCGGGCAGCGGGCGCACGCTGTTGGCCATCGCATCGGCCAGCGCCTTCACGCTCGGCGACGAGAACATCGCGTTCTGGAAGCTTGCCAGATCGTCGAGAAAGCCGGCTGGCGGGTCGGTCGTGAAACCGGCATGGTTGCGCAGCGCGCTGAGCGCCTGGTTCTGCAGCGTGTCGATGCGGCCGTCGAGTTGGAAGCCGCCGTTCAGGTTGGGGCCGCGTGTCCAGGCCGGCGACTGACCGTCCGGGCCGGTGATCCTCACGTCCAGGATCGACGGCGTGGCGCGCCAGACGTCGGCCTCGGTCTCGGCGGTGGGCCGGGCCGATGCCGGGCACGGCACCGCCGCGCCGCAGTCCAGCAGCTTCACATTGGCCGGCAGCGGGATCGTCACCCGCACCAGCGCGTGGGTCGTGAGATTCGTGAAGTCGCGCGCGGCCGTGCCGTTGATGCGGAAGTCGTCCGCGTCGATGGCGCGGAACAGCGGGTCGTCGACGCCGGTGGTGTTCATCGCCGTCAGGCGCGCCCGTACCGCTTCCGGCGTGAGCTGGAAACGCTCGCCGGCCATGTGGCAATCGACACAGGCGCGGCCGTTTCCGCCCAGCCCGGTGAGCTTGCGGTCGTGGAAGTTGGCCTTGCCGCGGCAGAACGGGCTGTCCTCTGCCGTCAGGACGACGCCGGTGCGGCAGCCGTCAGCGTCCAGCGCGACCGGCGGCGGGGCGTCGTTACCGCCGCCGCAGGCGACGATCAGGCTGGCGGCCGCCAGCACGAAGGCGGCGGCGAACAGGCCCTTGCGGGGGTTCGGGGTCATGGCGTCTCCTCAGAGTGACGATGGACGGGTCGCTGGCTGCAACCCAGGCCGGCACAATGAAACCGACCCCGCCCGCTGTCCTTAGCGGCCTGTGAACCTTCTCTGAAAGAAACCTGAATCGTCCGCCGTGCCCATGCCTGATCGCTATGAATTCGAAGGCTTCGTCCTGGAGCGTTCGCAGCAGCGCGTGCTGCGCAGCGACGGCACCGAGCTGGGCCTGACGCCGCGCCTCTTCGCCGCGCTGTTGCTGTTTGTCGAGAACCCCGGCGTGCTGCTCGACAAGGACACGCTGATGCGGGCACTGTGGCCGGGGCTGGTGGTCGAAGAGAACAACCTCAGCCAAACCATCTCCAGCCTGCGCCGCGCGCTGGGCGAGGAGCCGCCCGGCAGCCGCTTCATTCAGACGGTGGCTCGGCGGGGCTTCAGGTTCATAGCGACGGTGCTGGTGCTGGAAGGTGCTGACCCGCAGAGCCCGCCCGTCCTGACGCCGGCGGCCGTCGAACAGCCGGTGCCGACAGCGGCCGCCCGGCCCACCCACCCGCCCGGGGCCGACCGACGCCGCTGGTTGCGCGGCGCCGCTGCCGGTGCTGTGGCAGCCGGGCTGGCCGGCGGGCTGGGCTGGGCGTGGCAGCGCGCGCGCGCGCCGCCTCCCGATGTGACGAATGCGCGCGCCACGCTGGCCGTGCTGCCGTTCAAGCCGCTGGCCGCAGAGAGCCGCGACGAGTTGCTCGAGATCGGCATGGCCGACAGCCTGATCACGCGCTTGTCGATCGTGCCCGGCCTGGTGGTGCGCTCGGTCGGCTCAGTGCGGCGCTACGCCGGGGCCGATCAGGACCCGGCGCGCGCTGCACGGGAGCTCGATGTCGACTGGATCGTCGACGGCTCGCTGCAGCGGCGCGGCGACCAGTTGCGTTTCAATGCGCGGCTGTTGCGCGCCAGCGACGGCACCGCCGCGTGGAGCGGCAGCTTCGACGAGAAGTTCACCGGCGTCTTCGACGTGCAGGACCAGATCACGGCCCGCGTGATGCAGGCGCTGTCCGCCCGTCTGCAGGCCGGCGCAGGGGTGGCGGCCGGCGTGCCGCAGACCAACCTGGGCGGCACGCGCAACACCGACGCCTATCAGCTCTACCTGGCCGCGTCGTTGAACACCCAACCGCGGCGCGCGGACGGCCTGCGCAAGAGCATCGAGCTGTTCAAGCAGGCGCTGGCCGTGGACCCGGCCTACGCGCTGGCGCATGTGGGCCTGGCCCAGGCCCACCGCGAAACCTTGCTGTCGGCGGACGCGCCGACACAGGGCGTGGTCGAGCCCGTGCGACAGGCACTGCAACGCGCACTGGCGCTGGCCCCTAATTTGGGCGAAGCCCTGGCCGAACAGGGCTTCAGCCTCTACTTCTTCGAGTTTGACTGGGCCGGTGCCGAGCGCGAATTTCGCAGCGCGCTGGCGGCCAACCCGAATGTCGCCGTGGCGCACTTCGGCCTGGCTCAACTGATGCTCAATCAGGACCGGCCCGACGAAGGATTCGTGCATCTGCGACTGGCCCGCGAACTCGACCCGCTGTCGCCCTTCCTCAACACCGTCGAGGCGAGCTACCTCTCGGCCAGCGGCCGCCCAGTCGAAGCGCGTGCGCGGTTGCAGCGCGCGTTCGACATTGCGCCCGACTTCTACCTCGCCCACCGCACCCAAGCATTCCTGCACCGCGCCGACGGGCGGCCCGACCTGGCCATCGAGTCGCTGCGCCGCGCGGTGGCGCGGGCCGACGGCAACAGCCGCCCTTCCGCGCTGCTGGGCATGTTCCTGGCCCGCGCCGGTCAGCGCGACGAAACGCGCCAGATCCTCGACCAGTTGCTGGAGCGTGCCCGGACCGCCTTCGTGCCGCCGGTGTCGCTGGCCGTTCTGCACGCCGCGCTGGGCGAGTCCGCGCTGGCGCTGGACGCGCTCGAACGCGCTTACGTGCTGCGCGACCCGCAGCTCGTGGCACTCAAGGACGACTCCCGCTGGTCGGGCCTGCGCCAGGAGCCCCGCTTCGTGGCGCTGTTGAAGAAGCTCAAGCTCGACCGGTACGGGCCGGGCCTCGCGCCGAGCTGAACCGCTAAGCGATCAACGCGCCGCGCTGCTGGGGGGTGCGGCAGCAGGCGGGACAGGCCGGGCCGGCAGCATGATCACCTCGGCCTTGCCGCCAACGCAGCCACTGTCCAGCGGCGTGGCGCAGGTCGGCACCGGGGCCACGTACTTCGGCCCGTGCACGCCGCCGGGGCGTTCGAGCAGCATCCACGTGATCAACAGTGCGGTGCTCACGCCCAGCAGCAGGATCAGCCAGCGGCGGCGGCGCGGGATCGGTTGGTAGTCGTCGTGGTCGGGCTGTTTCACAAAGGGGCGCGGGGTCGGCCAGGCGGGCGCGGCAAACTCTAGTCGATGGATGCTGACGTGATCGTGATCGGGCTGGGCGCGATGGGTGCGGCCACGGCATGGCAGCTGGCGCAGCGCGGCGCGCGGGTGCTCGGCATCGACCGCTTCGCGCCGCCCCACGACTTCGGCTCCAGCCAGGGCCTGACGCGAATCACCCGCTTGGCGGTGGGCGAAGGGGCCGAGTACGTGCCGCTGGTGCGGCGCTCGCAGGTGCTGTGGCGCGAGATCGAAGCCGCCACTGGCGCGACCCTGATGCACACCATCGGCGGGCTGGTGATCGGCCGGCGCGAAGGCGGCGCGGGCATGCACGGCCAGGACGATTTCGTCGCCAGCACGGTGGCCGTCGCGCGGCAACACGGCGTTCCCAACGAGTTGCTGGACGCTGCCACCACGCGCGAGCGCTTCCCGCCGTTTGCGCTGCGCGACGACGAGCACGCCTTCTTCGAGCCCAGTGCGGGCGTGCTGTTTCCCGAGGCCTGCATCGGCGCGCAGTTGCGGCTGGCGCGTGAGTGCGGCGCCACGCTGCGCTGTGGCGAGCCGGTGCTGGCGATCGAGCGCGACGGCCCCGCGCTGGCCGTGCGCACCGGGCGTGAAACGCACCGCGCGGCGCAGGCCATCGTCACCGCGGGTGCCTGGTTGCCAGGGCTCTTGGGCGGGCGCTACCGCCAGGCGTTGCGCGTGCAGCGGCAGACCCTGCACTGGTTCCGGCCGAGCACGCCCGAGGCTTTCGCGCCGGAACGCTGCCCGGTCTTCATCTGGGCCCACGGGCCGACCCACGCCGACGCGTTCTACGGCATCCCGCTGGCCGACGGCACTGGCGGCGTGAAGGTCGGCACACAGCAGCACGAGGTCGATACCGAGCCCGACGCGCTGGACCTGCACGTCACCATGGCCGAGACCGAGGCGCTTTTTGCGCGGCACCTGCAAGGCCGCCTGCGGGGCCTGTCTGCCGAACGGCTGCGCGCGGCCGCCTGCCTGTACACCGTGGCGCCGGCGGCCCGCTTCATGGTCGAACGCCATCCGCAGATCGCTGGCCTGAGCGTGGTCTCGGCCTGCTCGGGGCACGGCTTCAAGCACTCGGCCGCGCTTGGCGAAGCGCTGGCAACGCAGGTGCTGGAGGGCCGTTCGGACGTGGACCTGTCGCCTTTCGGCTGGCGCTGAATCAGGCCTTCTGGGCGGCGCCGTAGCGCGGCGCGAGCGCGCCGCCGGTGACCCCATCGTGCCGCTGCAGCGCGACGTGGCACAGATCCCAGGCGCCCAGCACGTGGTGCGCGATCAACGCCAGCCGAGCGGCGGCGCCGGCATTGAGTGTGTCGATGCGTTCTGGCGTCGGCACGTAGATCGCATCAGCCCACAGTTGCTGGCTGTGCCGCGCGTGGGTCATCCCTTGCACCGGCCAGCTGGCGAGCTGGCGCGACGCCAGGCCGTGGAAGCAGAAGAACTGGAAGCCTTGTGCGCGCAGGTGCTGGTCGATGTCGGCAAACAGCGGCTGGCCGCGGTAGAGCGGCACGAACTCGGCCTCGGTCCACACCACCAGGCACTCGGCCAGGCGCTTGCGCGCGCCGTCGAAGACCTTCAGTTCGCCGCCCTGCACATCGATCTTCAGCAGGTCCATCGCGCCGGGCTCGATGACGTCGTCCAGGCGCACCGTGGGCACGGCCACGCGTTCGGCCTCCTGCACCACCTCGCCCAGCAGTTGCCAGCGGTCGAGTAGCGCACGGTCGGGTTCGAACAACGACGACGTCAGCGACCACGCGGTGCGGTGGAACGTGGCTTCATCGCCGTCGCCCACCACGTCGGGCAGGCAGCGGTGCGTGCCGGCGCCCGCGTAGCGTTGGCTCAGCGCGGCCAGGCTGGCGCGATCGGGCTCGAAAGCAATCACCTTCGCTCGGCCGGCGCGCAACAGCGGCGCGTAGGGTTCGTCGACGTCGCCGAGCGGCGCTGCCCCGACATCGACGACCTGCACGGTCACGTCACCGAGCCCGTCGAGCACTGCCTCGGGTGACACCGAAGCGCCGGCCATCGCGCGCATCGACTCGATCAGCCCGCGCCACAGGCCCGGGTTGGCGGTGTGCTCGGGATGCGGCAGCCGCGCCAACGCGGCCAGGCCGGCGGCCGGGGCCAGCTGGTCGCTGCTGGCGTGCGCCAGCAGCCAGCGGCGCTCGATGCCGGCGTCGTGGTCGGGGTGCTGCATCAGCGCCGCCCAGGGTTGCGCTGAGGTGGCTCCAGGCGGCATGAAGTAGGCCGAGTAAGCGCTGTGCGTGGCAACGTACTCGCCGACGAGTTGCTTCAGCCACGCGGCCGTTGATGTGCTGCGCGTGCGGTGCAGATCGCGCTTGAGCGGCGGCGCGACCAGATCCGGCAGCGCCGCATCGCCCCAACGCGCGAGCAACTCTGCACCCAGCGTCACCGCCGCGTGCTGGCGGCCCAGCGCGTGCAGCGCGTGCAGGCGCAGCACACCGGCCTCCAGCGTGTTCAGTGCCGCGGCGGCCTCAAAGGCTTGCAGCAGCGACAGCAGGCGCTGTGCAGCCGTCAACCCGGCCTGAAAGTGCGCCGTGGCCCACCAGCTCAGCGCATGCTCGAAAAGCGACAGACCGGCGCGTGGTGCGGGCGGCAGCTCGGCCGCTTCGAGAGCCTCGACCGTGGCCAGCAGCCCGCGCACCGCCAGCTCGGCCTGCTGGGCCGGGCGCGCCGCGACGAGGTTGAGCGCAAAGGCCAGTTCATCGCCTGCCGCATCGAACGGCCGCAGCAAGCCCAGCTCGGCACTCCAGCGGAAAACCTCGTAGCCCAGCGCGTGCCAGGCGCCGAGCAGCGCATGGTTGACGGCCGCGCCGTGTTTTAGCTCGAACAGCACCACCGGCGACTGGCGCTCGAAGAAGCGCCGCCCACCCGCCAGCACGCGCACCTCGTCGCCTTCGGCGTCGAGCTTGACGAAGCCGATCGTCGGCGCCGCACCGCCCTTGCTGTCCTCCAGGCTGTCCTGCCAGCGGTCCAGCGTCGTCAGTTGCACCGTCTCGTGCCGGCTGCCGCTGGAGCCGTTGCCGTGGCGCGAATTGAGTTCGCTGTTCTCCTGCACATTGAAGCGGGCGGTTCCCGGCAGATCGGCGAGGCCGGCTGCGACGACGGTGATGCGTGAGGAAAAGCCGTTGGCGACCACGCTGCGCTCGAGCGCGGCGCGCGGTACGGCGGTCGGCTCGAAGGCCCAGACGTGGCCGTCGCCAGCGGGCTGGGCGCCGGGCCGCCCCAAGACGGCCCGCTGCCCCCCCGGGGGACCGGCCGGCGTACCCGCCGGACGAGGGGCCGACATCAGCCGCGCCATTTCCAGCGCAACGACGCCGTGGTTCGCGCCGATGTCGAGCGCATGCACGCCCTGCCCTTGCCCGCCGGCCAGCAGGTGCGGCAGCAGACTCATCTCGGGCTCGAACCACTGCTCCTGTTCCATCAGCACGTACGTGCTCAGGCTGCGCAGCGTGGGTGGGGTGTGGATCACCAGGCCGCTGGCCAGACGCAGCGTCCAGGTCTCGGGTTCGTGGGTCGCTGCGCCGCCCTCGTGGTGCGTGATGGCGGTACGTTCAGCGGTGTCGGTGCTCATGCGGGCTCTCCTTCAGCGGCTGGCGCTGCGGGCAAGGCCGCAGGCGCCAGGCCGGCGCGGTGGCGTTGGGACATGCGCGTCAGTAGCGCTTCGAATTCACGGGTGTGGCCGGCGCTGTCGAACAGCGGCAAGGTCTGGCGCTGCTGCACCAGGTGATCGCGGTAGCCCTGGCGCAGCGGTGCATCGAGCCCCAGCGCCTGGATCGCGCAGATGTAGTCGGGCACGTTGTAGAACGCCAGTTCGCCCAGCCCGGCAGCGTCCAGCACGCTGGCAGCGACGCGCGAAGCAAAGCCCTGCTGCGCGAGCGTGACGACGGGCACGCCGGCCCACAGCGCATCGCTGGCGGTGGTGTGCGCGTTGTAGGGCCAGGTGTCGACGAACACGTCAGCCAGTGCCAGCCGCGAGAAGTGCTGCGCGTACGGCACCACGCCCGCGAAGACGATGCGCGACGCGTCGACGCCGCGCGCCGCGGCTTCGCGCAGCACGTTGCCGTGCAGTTGCGAGTTGGTCTCCTTCAGCCACAGCAACGCCTGCGGCACGCTGCGCAGCACCTCGCACCAGGCATCGAAGGCCGGCGGCAGGATCTTGTAGGTGTGGTTGAAGGCGCACATCACGAAGGCGTCTTCGGCCAGCCCCGCCTCGCTGCGCGGCATCGGCTCGGGCAAGGGCCGCCAACGGCCGTTGGGCTGGAAGCAGCGTGGCATCTGCGCCAGCTGCTCGCTGTACAGCGGCGCGGCTTCGAGCGGCGTCACGACCGGGTCGCCGACCACGTAGTCGATGAACGGCGCGCCGGTGCTGCCCGGGTAGCCGAGGTAGTTGATCTGCACCGGTGCCGGCCGCCGCGCCAGGATGCCGATGCGGTGGCCGCGCGTATAGCCCATCAGGTCGACCAGCAGCTCGATGCCGTCGGCGCGGATGCGCTCGGCGGCCTGTTGGTCGGAAAGCCCCGTCAACACGACGAAGTGGTCGGCCGCGGCCACCACCCGCGCGCGCAACGCCGAACCGTCGTCGCGGCCGGTGCAGTACAGATGCAGTTCGAATCGGCTGCGGTCCAGCCGCTCGAAGCTCTCGATGAGCAACTGCGATACCGGGTGCTCGCGGAAGTCGAAAGACACGAAGCCGAGCCGGATACGCGGCGTGGAGGCCGGCATGTGCACGGCAGGCAACGGCTCGATGCCCGCCGTCAACGCACGCGTCTCCAGCGCGGCCGCGGCACGGTGCAGCAACGGGTCCAGCGGCAGCGAGAGCAAGCCGAACACCGCGGTCAAGCGCGGCGGGCCTTCGGCAGCCCGCGCCAGGATCGACTGCACGCGCGCGATGTCGACGCCCAGCTCGCGCCAATCGCACAGGTGCCGCTTCTCGAACGACAGGTGCGACAGCGCCTCCAGGTGCATCGGCTCCAGCGCCAGCACGGTGCGCATGCACTCCACCGCCTCGCGCTTCAGGCCAAGCTCGCGCAGCGCGTCGGCCAGCAGCGCGTGGCCGGTAACCAGCGTGGGCTCGATCGCCAGCGCGCGCAGCACCACGGGCACCGCGTCCTGCGGGCGGTGCAGCGCCTGCAGCATCGACGCGTGGCGCAACATGGCCAGCGGCTCCTGGGTGCCAGCGGTTTCCAGTGCGGCATACGCTTCGGCCGCTTCGGCGTAACGGTGCTGCTGGGCCAGGCAGTCGCCCAGCATCTGCCCGGCCAGCGCGTGGCCGGGTTCGAGCGACAGCGCCGTGCGCGCGGCATCGATGGCGCTGCGCCACCCGCCGGCATGGCGCTCGGCATTCGCCAGGTTGATCCAGTACAGCACGTCGTTCGGGGCAGACGCAGCGGCGCGGCCGAACGCGCGGGCCGCGGCGCGCCAGTCGCCGCGGCGGGCGTGCGTGCGGCCCTGCTGCCAGTGCTGCTGTCCGGGTACCGGCGCTGCGGTGGGGGCCATCGAGGCGAGAGTCATGGCCGATCATTCCCAGCCCGCGCCGCCGCGTGGCGCGGAGATGGACCGCCCCGGCCGGCCATTTCCACGTATCGACGCGTGAAATTCGTGCCGGGCCCTAAAGCTTTGGCGCAGACCGACGAAAACGGCTTCAACGCGCCAGCGGAAATCGGTCCGCAGCGCGGGATCCGCGCCACACGGGCCACAAAGGGACAAGTCCCGACGACCCGGGTGCGGGATTGGCCGGCGCCGAAAAGCGGCCGACACGTGCCTGTGGTCCATCAACCGAACGGAGTTACTCCATGCCCCAAACCATCAACACCAACCTGGTGTCTTTGAATGCCCAGCGCAACCTCAGCTCCAGCCAGTCGTCGCTTGCGACGTCGATGCAGCGGCTGTCCTCGGGCCTGCGCGTCAACAGTGCCAAGGACGACGCCGCTGGCCTGGCGATCGCCGACCGCATGTACTCGCAGCAGCGCGGCATGGCTGTCGCCATCCGCAATGCCAACGACGCGATCTCTCTGTCGCAGACGGCCGAAGGCTCGCTCGGCAAGGTCAGCGACATCTTCCAGCGCATGCGTGAGCTGGCCGTGCAATCGGCCAACGGCACCAACACCGACGAAGACCGTACCAGCCTGAACGAAGAGTTCGTGCAGCTGGCCCAGGAAGCCACGCGGACGCTCGGCGGCACGCAGTTCAACGGCGTGAACATCCTGGCCACGACCAACGACTCGACCTTCCAGATCGGCGCCAACAACACCAGCGACATGGACCGCATCAGCGTCACCGCGTTCAACTGGACTGGCAACACCGACATCACCGGCCTGGTCGGCAACGCCGTCATCACCGGCACCCAGACGCCGACGGTGCAGGTCACCGACATCGGCACCGCGCAAGGCGCGATCGCCTCGATCGACGACGCCATCGACGCCGTCAACAGCCAGCGCGCCACCTTCGGTGCGGTGCAGAACCGCTTCGAGAACGTGGTCGCCAACCTGATGATCGCCGGTGAGAACCAGGCTGCCGCACGCAGCCGCATCATGGACGCCGACTACGCCAGCGAGACCGCGAACCTGTCGCGTGCCTCGATCCTGCAGCAGGCCGGCAACGCGATGGTCGCGCAGGCCAACCAGTTGCCCCAGCAGGTGTTGGCGCTGCTGCGCTGATCCCGCAAGGTTGACGTTGCCTCGAAGGCCCTGCTGGCAACGGCGGGGCCTTTTTCATTGCGGCTGCGATCTGGCCCGAAATGGGGCGGCTTTTCGACCGAGCGGGCCTGCGGCACGGCACCTAAGCTGCGAATCAGCGTTTCGGTCCTTCGTCGGTTCGAACCGCACCGGCAACGAAACCGACTGCCGAACCCGCCGAACAAGGAGCTAGCCGTGCCCCAGACCATCAACACCAATCTCGTCTCGCTGAATGCTCAACGCAACCTCAGCAGCAGCCAGTCGTCGCTGGCGACGTCGATGCAGCGCCTGTCCTCGGGCCTGCGCGTCAACAGCGCCAAGGACGACGCCGCCGGCCTGGCCATCGCCGAGCGCATGAACACCCAGTCGCGTGGCATGAACGTGGCCATGCGCAACGCCAACGACGGCATCTCGATGGCTCAGGTGGGCGAAGGCTCCCTGGGCAAGATCAGCGATATCTTCCAGCGCATGCGCGAACTGGCGATCCAGTCCGCCAACGGCACCAACACCGATCAGGACCGCGTCAGCCTGAACCAGGAGTTCGTGCAGCTGGCCCAGGAAGCCACCCGCACGCTGGGCGGCACGCAGTTCAACGGCCAGAACATCCTGGCCACGACGGCGACCAGTTCGTTCCAGATCGGCGCCAACGCCACCACCGACATCGACACGCTGGTCGTCACCGCCTTCGACTGGACCACCAACACCGACATCGGTGCCTTGCTCGGCACCACCGTGATCACCGGCACCCAGACCCCGACGATCCAGGTCACCGACATCGCCACCGCGCAGAGCGCGATCAGCGCCATCGATGAGGCCATCGACGCCGTCAACAGCCAGCGCGCAACCTTCGGCGCGGTGCAGAACCGTTTCGAGAACGTGATCGCCAACCTGATGGTGGCCAGCGAAAACCAGTCCGCCGCCCGCAGCCGGATCATGGATGCCGACTACGCTGCCGAGACCGCCAACCTGTCGCGTGCGCAGATCCTGCAGCAGGCGGGCAATGCGATGGTGGCGCAGGCTAACCAGTTGCCCCAGCAGGTGCTGTCGCTGCTGCAACGGTGACTGAAACACCGATGGCACCTGCTGCTGACTGATGCTCAGGTGCTGTCGCTGCTGCAACGGTGACTGAAACACCGATGGCACCTGCTGCTGACTGATGCTCAGGTGCTGTCGCTGCTGCAACGGTGACTGAAACACCGATGGCACCTGCTGCTGACTGATGCTCAGGTGCTGTCGCTGCTGCAACGGTGACTGAAACACCGATGGCACCTGCTGCTGACTGATGCTCAGGTGCTGTCGCTGCTGCAACGTTAACAAGCTCACACACTTACGGCGGCCACGCGGGCTCAAGTCCCGCGCTGGGCCACCGATAAAGGTTCCAAGAGGGTAGCCCGATGGCCACCCGCACTTCGGAACCTTTGGTTTTTTCGGAAGGCAGTCTGTCTCGCAGGAGAGCACCATGGCCACGATCACCTCACTGGGCATCGGCAGCGGCCTCGACATCAACAGCATGGTCGAGCAGCTGGTGGCGCTCGAAAGCCGGCCGCTGCAGCAGATGCGCAGCGACGCCAGCCGCTTGCAGACGCAGGTGTCTTCCTACGGGAAGATGCAAAGCCTGTTCAGCGGATTGCAGGACGCCGCCAACGCGCTGGCGGGCAGCAGCCTGTGGAGCCGCTCGGTCGGCCGCAGCAGCGACGAGAGCGTGGCCGGCGTCAGCGCCGGCAGCGGGGCCTCGGCCGGCAGCTACGAGATCACGGTAACGAAGCTGGCGCGCAACCACACGGCGTCGAGCCTGGACACCTTCGCCGACAGCGCCGCCCTCGTCGGCGCCGGCACCCTGAGCCTCAGCGTGGGCGCGTGGGACGCCGCCGAGACCACCTTCACGCAGAAGACCGGCAACACCACCGTCGACATCGCCATCACCGCCACCGACACGCTGGCGCAGGTGCGCGACAAGGTCAACGCAGCCGGGGCTGGCGTGACGGCCTCGATCGTCACCGACGCCAGCGGCTCGCGGCTGGCGTTGCGATCAACCGTCAGCGGCGCAGAAAACGGATTCCGCGTGACCACTGCCGACAACGACGGCAACAACACCGACGGCGCCGGCCTCTCACGCCTGGCTTACGACCCACCCGCCGGCACGCGCATGCAGCGCGCCCAGGCCGGAGTCAACGCCGAGGCCACCGTCAACGGCATTGCCGTCAACTCGGCCAGCAACGAACTGAGCGGCGTCGTGCAGGGCGTGACGCTCACGCTGCGCAAGGAAGCGGCGAGTGCCGAGATCAGCATCAGCGCCGACCGCGAAGCCGTCGCCACCGCGGTGAAGACCTTTGCCGAGGCCTACAGCCAGCTCGCCCAGTTCATCAACGAGCAGACCAAGTACAACGAGGCCGCCAAGACCGGTGGCACGCTGCAAGGTGACAGTTCGGCCACCGGTCTGTTGAGCCGCTTGCGCGGTGTGCTCAACCTGCCGTCGGGCGCGGCCGCGGCGTTCCCGCGCATGTCCGACATCGGCCTTCAGGTCCAGCGCGACGGCACGTTGAAGGTCGACCAAGCCAAGCTGGCCAGCGCCATGGCCGACCTGCCTGAGCTGAAGAAGGCCTTCGGCAACAGCGACACCGTGACTCCCGCCAACGAAGGCTTCGCGCGCCGCTACGCCAACTTGGCGCAACAGGTAACGGGTGTGGGCGGCAACCTGACCACCCGCACCGAAGGCCTGCGCAAGCTGATCGACCGCAACACCGATGCGCAAGGCCGCTTGGAAGATCGCGTCGAACGCTTCCAGCAGCGCTTGGTGGCGCAGTACACCGCGATGGATGCCAACCTGTCGAAGCTGAACGCGCTGTCGAGCTACGTCAATCAGACGCTGGCGCAGCTGGCCAAGAGCAGTTCGTCGAACTAGCGATCGAGCGCGCCCAGGCCTGCAACAGGCCGCCAACGAAGGCCCCGCGAGGGGCCTTTTTGTCTTCTCAAGTGGCGCCGAAGACGGGCCGATATCAAGTGCATCCCACTTGGTTGTCGCCCATGTACGCAAGCTTGTATGCACCCCCCGCTACCCGCACGCTGTCAGCCCGCATGTACCAGCGCGTGGGGGTCGAAAGTCAGCTCGCCAACGCCGACCCGCACCGCCTGGTGGCGATGCTGTTCGAAGGGTTCATGGAGTCGGTGGCGCAGGCCCGTGGCGCCATCCGCGGCGACCAGCGTGGGGCCAAGGCTGCAGCGTGCAGCCGCGCCGTGCGGATCCTGGAAGACGGCCTGCGGGCCGGGCTGAACCTGAAGAGTGGCGGCTCGCTGGCGCGCGATCTCGACGAGCTGTACAGCTACATCGCGATGCGGCTGACGCTCGCCAACCTGCACGACGACGAACGCGCGCTCGACGAGTGCCAGCGGCTGATGCTGCCGCTGCAGCAGGCCTGGGCTTCGATCGCCACCGATCCGGCCGCCACGCGCCGCTAGATGCGCGCGGCGCTTGTTGCAACGAATCACCCATCACGACATGGACCCGCAATTGCTCAGCTACTACGAAGCGATCGAGCGCGCCAGCGCCGACATGCTGGCCGCCGCGCGCGCCGGCAACTGGGACGAAGTGGTCAAGCTCGAAGGGGCCTGCGTCCTGTTGATCAGCCAGTTGCGCCACCAGGCTCAGGCGGGCGAGGACGCGGCCGGCGAGGCAGCCACCGGGCCGTTCGGCGCGTCCAGCGTCACCGCAACGGCACGCAAAGCGGCAGCGCACCCGAACGCCACCACTGCCGAGGCGGCGCGGGCCAAGTCCCAAATCATGCAGCGCATCCTGGTCAACGACGCCGAGATCCGCCAGCTCGCCGAGCCCTGGCTGCAAGACCTGGACGCCACCCTCGCCGGCCGTCGCCAGACGCTGCATTGAGCCGCTGAACGCCCCGCCCGTTCAACGCCCCACCCTTCTTTCCCAGGCTGCCCGCTCGATGTTCGAAGACACCAGCCCCGCTGCGCTCGACGCCCACGGCAACGCCGACGCCTATGGCGAGTTCCGTGTCACCCAGCGGCAGGAGCGCTTAGCGCTGTTGCGCCAGTTGCGCGATGGCAGCGCGCCGGTGATCCTGAGTGCGCCCGGTGGCGCCAACGTCGCCACCACGCTCTGGTCGCTGGACGCTGCCGCCGACCGGCTGCACTTTTCGGCCGAGCCGAACCACCCGCACCTCGATCGCCTGCTCGATGCCGGTGAGGCGACCGCGGTGTCGTACTTGGACAGCGTCAAGCTCCAGTTCGACCTGACGGCGCCGGTGCTGGTGCGTGGGCACGGCACGGTGTCGCTGCAGTGCAGCTTTCCGCGCGAGCTGTACCGCTTCCAGCGCCGTGGCGCCTACCGCGTGCGCACCGCGCAGCGGCATTCGCCGCATGCGGCGTTCCGGCACCCGTCGATGCCCGACATGAAGCTCGAACTGCGCGTGATCGACGTCAGCATAGGCGGCTGTTCGTTGTGGCTGCCCCAGGACGTCCCGGCGCTGCAAGCCGGCACCCGGCTGGCCGAGGTAGTGCTCTGGCTCGACAACCAGACGCAGTTTTCGGCTTCGATGAGCTTGCAGCACGTCGGCGATTACTACCCCGGCGACGAAGGCGTGCGGTTGGGCTGTGCGTGGCAGCCGCTGGACGGCGGTGCCGCGCGCACCTTGCAACGCTGGATCGATCAGTCGCAGAAGCGGCACCGCTTGGTGCTGACCGATTGACGGACTGACATTCGATGGCGCCGCCAAACACCGCACTGCACCGCCGGGGTTTCACCTTGGCTGAGGTGGCGGTTGCCTGCGCGCTGGTCGGCGTGATGGCGTCGCTGGCGGTACCGGCCATGCGCGAGCAACGGCGTGCGGCTGGGCGTAGCGACGCGGTCGATGGGTTGACGCGTGTGCAGATCGAGCAGGCACGCCACTTCGATCTGCACGGCCTGTATGCCAGTCATCTCGACGCATTGCGCGGCGCGAGGTCTTCGCGCAGCCCGCAAGGCGCCTATGCCATCACGCTCGACCGCGGGACCGCCGAGGCCTACACCGCCACGGCGACACCCGTGCCCACCGGTCCGCAGGCCGGCGACGCAGCCTGCCCCGCGCTGACGCTGCGGGTGCGCGAAGGCTTCGCCGAGTTCGGGCCCAACGCACGCTGCTGGGGCCGCTGAATCGTGAGCCCCCACGCTCTCTTCGTTCGCTGCCCCCCGAGGGCGCCGGCCGGCGCCTTCGGGGCGCCGGGCGGCGCCGGCAGGATGCGTACCCGCGGCCTCACGCTGATCGAGATCATGGCGGTCATTGCCGTCATCGCTGTGCTGGCGTCGCTGGCTGTTCCGACCGTGGCGCGCGTGCTCGGCGCCAAACGCCTGTCCGCCGCGGCCGAGACCTTGGCCGCTGACCTGAGCGAAGCGCGCTTCGAAGCGGCCCGCCGTGGTCAGCCGTACTTCGTCGCGGCCGGCAGTGGCGACAAGGGCTGGTGCTGGAGCGTCGCGCGCCAGCCCGCCTGCCCATGCAGCCAGCCCGCCACCTGCCAACTGAAGACAAGCCAGGCTACCGACCACGCCGGCGTGCGGCTCGAAGACGGCCTGCTGGCGAAGCTGGAGCCCGATGGCAGTGCAGAAGGCGCGCTGTCGGCCACCCTCGTCGGCCGCGACAACCAGCGCCTGCGCGTCGAGATCGGCCGTCTGGGCCGGGCCCGGATCTGCCGGGTCCAAGACGCCGGCAGCAGCAGTTCGAGCCTTCGATACCCCACCTGCACCTGAACGCCCGTCGATCGTTACCAGCAGGGGCCGCGGGCCGGCTCCGCAGGCTCGCCAGCGCCGCCCGTTGAGGGGCAGCGCCGCAGGCGCTCCGGGGTGCCCCCCCCTACACCTGCATGTTCATGATCTCGCTGTAGGCGTTGACGAGCCGATTGCGCACCTGCAACGTCGCCTGGAAGCCGATCTGCGCCTTCTGCATGGCGACCATCGTTTCTTCAAGGCTCACGGCCGGGTTGTCGAGCGTCAGCTCGCGTTGCATCTTGCTCGCCTTCATCTGACTGGCGCTGACCGATTGAAGCGCACCGGCCATCGCGCTGGCGAAGCTGCCGCCACCGCTGCCTTCGACGGCCACGGCCGAGCCGATCGGCTGTCCGTCCGGCCGAAGCCCCGCACGGGCCACGGCCTGGTTGAAGTCGAAAGGCTTGATGCGCAGATCGTTCACTGGAGCCCCCGGTTCGACGCATACGTCGAACCACCGCCCGAGAGGGTGCGGGCCGGCTTGGGAGCGGCCCTGCACTCGGCCCGCGCGACGGTGGCTTCAACGGAGTCGTGGTTCATGGGGTGCCTGCACTGTAGCCAGCGGCCACCGCCGCGTCGGCACGAACAGGCGATTCTTTAGGCGGCTTCTCGCGCCACCGCGGCCACAGGCTGCGTCCAAGAATGCGCCGTCTCCCAGATCGCGAACCCGCGCCCCCATGGACCACGCAGTCGTCTCGGCCACCCCGCTCGTACCCGCCACGCCCGGCCTCGCTGCGCGCTGGTCCGCGTTGCCCGCCAAGGCGCAGTTGATGGCACTCGTCGGCATTGCGGCGCTGATCGGCGTGCTGGTGCTGCTGACAGGCAACGTGCGCGAAGGCGAGTACCGCGTGCTGTACCCCCAGCTGAGCGAGAAGGACGGCGGCCAGGTCATCGAACGGCTGGCGCAGATGAACGTGCCCTACAAGTTTGCCGACGGCGGCGCGATGCTGATGGTGCCAGCCGGCCGCGTGCACGAGTTGCGCATGAAGCTCGCCGCTGCCGGCCTGCCTTCCACCGGCGCCGGTAGTGCCGGCGGCTATGAGCTGCTCGACAAGAACAGCTTCGGCCAGACGCAGGGCCAGGAACGCATGCGGACGCAGCGTGCCATCGAAGGCGAGCTGACGACCTCGATCCAGTCGCTTGAATCGGTGAAGTCGGCGCGCGTGCACCTGGCGCTGCCGAACCAGAACGGCTTCTTCCGCGAACAACAAAAGCCCAGCGCCTCGGTGGTGCTGACGCTGCACGGCGGCCGCACGCTCGACCGCGGGCAGATCGCCGGCATCGTGCGCGTGGTCTCGGGCAGCGTGCCGGAGCTGTCCGCCAAGGCGGTCAGCGTGGTCGACAGCACCGGCGCGTTGTTGTCGGGCGCGGGCGACGACGACAACGCACAAGGGCTGGACTCGCAACAGCTCCAGTTCCGCCGCGACATCGAAGCCGGGCACCTGAAGCGCGTGCTGGCGCTGCTCGAGCCTGTCGTCGGCCGCGACAACGTGCGCGCCAGTGTCACCGCCGAGGTCGACTTCAGCCAGGTCATGCAGACGGCCGAGGCCTACCGCCCGAACCAGGGCAACGACGCCAAACCCGCGATCCGCGAGCAGCGCACCGAAGAGTCGAGCCAGCCCGGCAGCGCCACGCCGGGTGGTGTGCCCGGCGCCACCAGCAACCAGCCGCCGACGCCCGCCACGGCGCCGATCAACGGCGCTGCGCAGCCCCTTCAAGGCGCACAAGGTGCCGGTGCTGCGGCGGCCGGCAGCAACCAGCGTCGCGAAGCCGCCACGCGCTTCGAGGTGGACAAGACCGTGACCGTGACGCGCAATGCCGTCGGCGGCGTGAAGCGTCTGTCGGCGGCCGTGGTCGTCAACCACCGCAGCACCACCGACGCCAAGGGCAAGACAACGACCGCGCCGCTGAGCGAGAAAGAAGTCGAACAGCTCACCGCGCTGGTGCAACAAGGCATCGGCTTCAACGCCGAGCGCGGCGACCAGGTCAAGGTCATCAACGCGCCGTTCCGCGTCGAGGCCAGTGCGCCGGCCGAAGAAGCCCCGATCTGGAAACAGCCGTGGCTGACCGACCTGCTGCGCTCGGCGGCAGCGCCCGCCGCGTTGGCGCTGGTGGCGCTGGTGGCGGTGTTCTCGCTGATCCGCCCGGCCATGACGGCGCTGCTGGCGCCGCCGCCCCCGCCGCCACCCGGTGGGCAACTGAGCGAGATCGTCGAGAACGATACCGCCCTGCCGGGCCCCGGCGCGATCGCGCTCGCCGCGCTGGCCGGCCCGCAGGTGAACCCGAAGCTGGAGGCCGCGCGCGCGCTGGCCAAGCAGAACCCGGCCGCGGTCGCGAACATCGTTCGCGGCTGGGTGAATCAATGAGCCCCCCCGGCGCGCCCGCGGCGCTTTCCCCCCAGGGCGGCGACGCCAGCGTAACGGCGGAGCCGGATCCGCGGCGTCTGCTGGGTGCCGGCGCTGCGGCTTTTGGCTTCGGCACCGAGGGTCACTGAATGGCCGGTGCATTGGACGAAGTCGGTCTGGAAAACGCCGCGATCCTGCTGATGTCGCTGGGCGAGGAAGAAGCCTCCGAGGTCTTCAAGCACCTGGCACCGAAAGAGGTGCAGCGCCTGGGCGAAACCATCGCCCGCATGAAGGCCGTGACGCGCGAACGCGTGGACGGCGTGATGGACCAGTTCGAAGCCGTTGCCGCGACCGAAAGCATGCTGGTGGCCGACAGCAGCGAGTACGTCAAGAGCGTGCTGCGCAAGGCGCTCGGTGAGGACAAGGCCGCGCTGCTGATCGACCGCATCCTGCAGGGCAGCGACGTCACCGGCATCGAGAGCCTGAAGTGGATGGACCCGCAGAGCGTGGCCGAGCTGCTGCGCAACGAACACCCGCAGATCGTTGCGGCGATCCTGGTGCACCTCGAGTTCGACCAGGCCAGCGACGTGCTGAAGCTGTTCACCGAGCGCCAGCGCAACGAGGTCATGGTACGCATCGCCACGCTGGACGGCATCCAGCCGACCGCCTTGCGCGACCTCAACGAGGTGATGAGCAAGGTGCTGGCCGGCGGCGACCGCAGCCGCAAGGCGTCGCTGGGTGGCGTGAAGGCCGCGGCCGAGATCCTGAACATGCTCGGCACGGCGGTCGAGACCAGCGTGCTCGATTTCGTGCGCGAGAGCGACAACGATCTGGCGCAGAAGATCATGGACAACATGTTCACCTTCGACGACGTGGAAAACGTCGACGACAAGGGCATCCAGGCGCTGCTGAAGGAAGTGCAGAGCGAGTCGCTGGTGATTGCGCTCAAGGGCGCGACGCCGACGATGCGCGAGAAGGTCTTCCGCAACATGAGCACGCGCGCCGCCGAGACGCTGCGCGAAGACCTCGAGTCGCGCGGGCCGGTGCGCCTGTCGGAGGTCGAGGCCGAGCAGAAGGAACTGTTGAAGGTCGTGCGCCGCTTGGTCGAAGAAGGCCAGATCGTATTGACCACTGGAGGCGGTGATGAGCAGTTCGTCTGACCACCCCGTCGACCGCAAGCCCGGGCCCGCGCTGCGCAACATTCCTTCGCCGCCGGGCAGCAAGGCAGGCAACCCCTACACGCGCTTCATCCCGCGCGAAGAGCTGGGCGACGTGACGAGCTGGATGCCGGGCACGCTGGACCGCCGCGCTGCACCGCGCGACACCACGGCCACGGGCGCGCCCGTCAAGCCACCGGCACCCGCCGAACCGACCACGGCCGAGTGGCAGGCCCGCACCACCGCCGCACGGCAGGCCGGCTACCATGACGGCTACCGCGACGGCCTGGCCGCACTGGAAAGCTTCAAGCAGAGTTTCGCCACGCAGGCGAGCGCACAGATCGGTGCGCTGGTCGAGGCGCTGGACGCGCAGTTCGCGGCGCTCGATCAACGCGTCGCGCAGACGGTGGCCGGCGTGGCCGCGCAGCTCGCCCGGCAGGTGCTGAGGACCGAGCTCGAGGTGCGGCCCGAGGTGCTGGCGGTGGTGGCCACCGAGGCCGTCAACGCCGTGATGCTGAGCGCGCGCCACATCAGCCTGCATGTGCACCCGGCCGACCTGCCGCTGGTGGCCGAGGGCGCCGAGGAAGCGCTGCGTGCGCGCGGCGCGCGGCTGCTGCCCGATCCTTCACTGCAACGCGGCGATGTTCGCGTGGTCAGCGATGTCGGCACCATCGATGCGCGCATGGCCACCCGCTGGGCGCAGGCGGCGGCAGCACTCGGGGTTGATCCCGCGTGGCCGCAGTCTGAAGCGGAGCCGACGCGATGAGCGCCGCCGCGCGGCCGCCCCGAAGGCGGCGCTCCGTCCGCTTGGGGGCTGAGCCCGGACGCGAACAGTCCGGCGGAAGGTCCGCGCCTCGCGAAGAGCTTGGCCGCGAGGCCCTGCGCGGTCTGCAAGACCGACCGGCGTACTCGCCGAGCGAGGGGCGCCCATGAACCCACCGCTGACCTTGAGCGAGCGGGTGACGAAGCGCGATCGCCGCTGGCTGCGCTGGCTGGCCGAGATGCAAGAGACCGCCGCAGAACCCCTGCCGCTGGCCACCGAGGGCACGTTGCTGCGCGTCACCGGGCTGGTCCTCGAAGCCGCCGGCGTTCGGGTGCCTGTCGGCTCGGTCTGCGAGGTGGTCTGCGAAGGCCAGCGCCCGGGAACCCAGGTATTGGCCGAAGTCGTCGGCTTCAACGGCGACCGCGCGTATCTGATGCCGACCGGCGAACTGCACGGTCTGGCCAGCGGCGCGCGCGTGCTGCCCAAGGCCGCGCCGCCCGCGCCGCCGGTGTTCGCCCGCGACACCCACCCCTGGCGCCGCCGCGAAGACCGCGGCCTGCACCTGCCGATGGGCGACGGCCTGCTCGGCCGCGTCGTCGACCCGCACGGGCAGCCCATGGACCGCCAGGGCCCGATCACCGACACCCATCCCGCGCCGATGGTGCGCCGTGCCATCAATGCGATGGACCGCGACCCGGTGCGCACGCCGCTGGACACGGGCGTGCGCGCGATCAACGCCCTTCTCACCGTCGGGCGCGGCCAGCGGCTGGGGCTGTTCGCCGGCACGGGCGTGGGCAAGAGTGTGCTGATGGGGATGATGGCGCGCTATACCGCGGCCGACGTCATCGTTGTTGGGCTGATCGGCGAGCGCGGCCGCGAGGTCAAGGAATTCGTCGAAGACATCCTCGGCGACGAGGGCCGCAAACGCAGCGTGGTCGTTGCCGCACCGGCCGACGCGCCGCCGCTGGTACGGCTGCAAGGCGCGCACTACGCCACCGCCGTGGCCGAGCACTTCCGCGACCGCGGCCAGCACGTGCTGCTGCTGATGGACAGCCTGACCCGCTTCGCGATGGCGCAGCGCGAGATTGCCTTGGCCATCGGTGAGCCGCCTGCCACCAAGGGCTACCCGCCGAGCGTGTTCGCCAAGCTGCCGCAGCTGGTGGAGCGCAGCGGCAACGGGCTGCATGGCGTCGGCTCGATCACTGCGTTCTACACCGTGCTGACCGAAGGCGACGACCCCCAGGACCCGATCGCCGACGCCGCACGCGGCATCCTCGACGGCCACATCGTGCTGTCGCGCGACCTCGCCGAGTCGGGGCACTTCCCGGCCATCGACGTCGAAGCGTCGATCTCGCGGGTGATGGGTGCCGTCACACCGCGTGAACACCAGCACGCCGCGCGGCGGATGCGCCAGTTGCTGTCGCGTGTGAACAAGGCGCGCGACCTGATCCAGCTCGGCGCCTACGCCCCGGGCCACGACCCCGAGCTCGACCTGGCGGTGCGTTTGCAGCCGAAGATGAACGCGCTGTTGCAGCAGGACATGCATGACCGCGCCCCGCTGGAAACCAGCCTGGCGCAGCTGGCGTCGATCGTCGGGGTGGTGGCATGACGCGGGCCGAGCGCCGGGCCGCCTCCTCAAGGGACCGGCCGACGTACCCGTCGGACGCGGGGCTCACATGACGAGCGCATTGGCCACCCTGCTCGCCCACACCGAGCGCCAGCGCGATGCCGCGCAAGCCGCTGTCAGCGCGTCGGAACAACACGCCGTGCGCCTGGCCGACCAGGGCACGCAGCTCACCGACTACCGGGCCCATTGCCGCCGAAGCGGGCCGACGCAGCCCGGCCGGGTCACCGGCATCGACGCGCTGCGTGCGCACCAGGGGCTGCTGGAACGTATCGAGCAGGCACTGGCGCAGCACGCACGCCAGGTCGCTGCGTCGGAAGCCGAAATCGCCACCCGGCGCCAGGCGTTGCTGACGCTGGAATTGAGGGTGGCCTCGGTGCGCCAGCTGCTGGCCCGCCGCGACGCCATCACCCGCCAGGCCCAGGCCCGGCGGGATCAACGCCAGGCCGACGACGCGGTCTACGGCCGCACCCACGCGGCCCTGGCCGAGCCACCGGTCCCTGCCTGACTGCGCGCCAGCGCAGCCCATCGCCCACAACCGTGAGAACACCATGATCAATTTGTCACTCGCCGCCCCCAGCCCGTCGTTGCCGAAGACGATCAACTCAGCGATGCCGACGGCTGCGCCCCCGCTGGACGATGGCGAGGGCTTTTCGCGTTCGCTCGACCGCGTGCAGACGCCGCGGGCCCCTGCCCCGCCGCCGGAGTCGAAGGTGAAGATCGACAACGGCGGCGGCCGACCCGACGCTGCCGGCAACGATGGCAAGGCCGCGGCGGAGTCCAAACGCGCGCTCGACGCCCTGGGCGCGATGCAGCGCACCGCCGCTACCCGCCAGGCGGCGTTGCGGCAGGTCGCGCAGGCTGCGCAGGCCGCTGAGACCGCCAAGGCCGGCAAGGCCGGTACGGCGACGGATGAGGGCCGCGTGGTGGCGCCCGAGCCGATCGTGCCGCCCATCGACCACCCCGCAGCCGGCCCCGACAGCGGGCCCGACTGCGAGTTCCACCCCGACACCACGCCGACCGACAACCCCGGCATCGTCGTTCCGCCGACCATCCTGCCGGCCGAAGTGCCGCGGCCCAAGCACACGCTGCCGGCCTTGCTGCCGGAAACCGGCGCCGGTACGAAAGACGGCGACAGACCCGGCCTGCCGCCGAGGCTGCCGCCGCTGGTCGAAGGCGAAGCCGGCGACCCGCGGCTCAGTGGCCAGCCGGTGTCGGCACAACCGATCAAGGGCGATCCGATCGCGATTCTGCCCAGCGCGCCCGTGCGCTTCAACCCGACAGCCAGCCGCCAAGTCGCGCTGCCTGCGGCGCGCGAAGCCGACAAGGTCAGCCTTGCCGGCAGCGTAGAGCACCGTAAGGCCAAGGGCGTATTGCCACTGCCCATCGCCGACAGCCCCAGCGCCCCGCTGATGCCCGCCAACCCCGGCAACCTGCTCTCGGGCCCGAGCAGCCTGCCCGCGTTGCTGTCCGGCAGCAACCTGCGCGCCGCCACCGAGGCCATGTCCAACGCAGCGGCACAAAGCGCCGCAGCAGCGCTCGCCGCCGTGCTGCCCAGTGCCGACAACCTGCGCGGCGAAGCCACTGCATCGACCCAACTCCAGGCCCGCCCCGGCAGCAGCGAGTTCGCCGAGCAACTCGGCTCGCAGGTTGCGGTGTGGGCCAAGGGCGGCGTGCAGCGCGCCAGCCTGCAACTCAACCCGCTCGAACTGGGCCCCGTGAGCGTGCAGATCCAGCTCGATGGCAACAGCGCCCAGGTGAGCCTGGCGGCCGACCTGGCCGCCACGCGCCTCGCGCTCGAACAGGCCTTGCCGTCACTGGCCAGCAGCCTGCGCGAAGCCGGCCTCACGCTGACTGGCGGAGGTGTCTTCGACCAGAACCGGCAGCAGGCCGGCGCCGACGGCAATGGCAACGGCAATCGCAATAACGCCGCTGGCGATTCGCGGCGCACGCTGCCCGCGCTTGAAGTCGAGCGCGCTGACCGTGTGGCGACGGCCACACCGCGCAGCCGCGGCGTGGTCGACCTGATGGCTTGAACGAGGACGGGCGCAAAGCGCGGCGCGAAGGCCGCGTTTTCGCCCGCTTATCGAGGCATGGCGCGACGGGAGCGGTCCCAACATAGGCGCAACGACCCGCACCCCAGGAGATCCGCATGTCCGCAGCCACGGCCGCCAGCGACGCCCCCGCCGCCGCGCCCAAGAAGGGCAAGAAGAAACTCATCATCATCCTGGCCGCGGTGGTGCTGGTGGTGGTGGCCGGTGGTGGCGGCGCCGCTGTCTTCATGATGAAGAAGAAAGCCGCTGCCGAAGCCGAAGCCGCCGAAGCGGGGGAAGCAGGCGATGTGGGCGAGGGCCCTGCCGTCAAGCCCAAGGCCACGGCGAAGCAAGACCCCAAGGCGGTGCCGACCTTCGTGCCGCTGGACCCCTTCACCGTGAACCTGGCTGACCGCGAGGCCGAGCGCTATGCGCAGGTCGGCATCACGCTGGAGGTCGAGGACGCCAAGGCGGCCGACCAGGTCAAGAGCTTCATGCCGGCGATCCGCAACAACATCCTGCTGGCGATCGCCGACCGAACCGCCGCCGAGTTGCTGGACCGTGAAGGCAAGACGGCGCTGGCCGAGAAGGTCAAGCGCGAGACCTCCAAGGCGCTGGGCTTCGAGGTCGACGAACCGGTTGCCGCGAAGGCAGAGAAGGCCGACAAGGCCGCTGCCGTGGCCGACGACGAGGACCCGAAGCCGAAGAAGAAGAAGGCCAAGAAGGCGGTCGAACAGGTGCTGCCGATCAAGGCCGTTCACTTCTCGAACTTCATCGTCCAGTGACAGCGACACGGCCGGCGCCGGGCCGCCCCAAGGCGGCCGTGACCCCCCCGGGGGGTCGCACGCGGTACCCCGCGGGCGGGGGGCAGACATGAACCAACAGATCCTTTCGCAAGACGAGGTCGATGCCCTGTTGCAGGGCATCACCGGCGAGAGCCAGACACTCGAAGAAGCGCCGGCCGGCGAGGACGGCATCCGCAGCTACGACCTGTCGAGCCAGGAACGCATCGTCCGCGGCCGCATGCCGACGATGGAAGTGATCAACGAACGCTTCGCGCGCAACATCCGCATCGGCATCTTCAACTTCATCCGCAAGAGCCCCGAGGTCAGCATCGGCGGCATCAAGGTGCAGAAGTTCAGCGCGTTCCTGCGCGAGATCGTGGTGCCGACCAACTTCAACCTGGTGTCGGTCAAGCCGCTGCGCGGCAGCGGGCTGATCGTCTGCGATCCGTCGCTGGTGTTTGCCGTCATCGACGCGTTGTTCGGCGGCGCCGGCAAGTACCACACGCGCATCGAAGGGCGTGACTTCAGCCCGACCGAGCTGCGCGTGATCCAGCGCATGGTCGACGTCATCTGCGCCGAATACAAGAAGGCCTGGCACGGCATCTACCCGGTCGAGCTGGAGTACCAGCGTTCGGAGATGCAGCCGCAGTTTGCCAGCATCGCCACGCCCAGCGAGGTGGTGGTGGCGACCAGCTTCACGCTCGAGATCGGCGACACCAGCGGCACGATCCACTTCTGCATTCCCTACAGCACGCTGGAGCCGATCCGCGACGTGCTCTACAGCACCATCCAGGGCGATTCGGCCGAGCCCGACAAACGCTGGATCAACCTGCTGAAGACGCAGATCCAGTTGGCCGAGGTGCAACTGGTGGCCGAGCTGGCGCGTGCGCCGGCCACCGTCGAACAGCTGCTGTCGTTCAAGCCCGGCGACTTCATCGAGCTCGACCTCGATCCGATGATCCAGGCCAAGGTCGACGGCGTGCCGGTGTTCGACTGCCACTACGGCACCAGCGCCAACAAGTACGCGATCCGCATCGACAAGCTGATCACCAGCTCCAACCTGTCCTGGCTCGGAGACATGAGCAATGGCTGACCCTGCAGAGAACCCGGGCGAGATGTCCGAAGAAGACCGCATGGCGGCAGAATGGGCGGCCGCGCTGTCCGAAGCCAAGCCCGATGTCGCTGGCGCTGGCGCCGGTTCGGGGGTGGCCAGCGAAGTCGCCTTTGCCGCCGAAAGCGTGGCGCCAGCAGCGTTCACGCAGTTCACGCCCGGCCCGGTGGCGGGTGCGGGCAACGACCTGAACATGATCCTGGACATCCCCGTGCAGCTGACGGTGGAGCTGGGCCGCACGCGGATCCCGATCAAGCACATCCTGCAACTGGCGCAGGGCTCGGTCGTCGAGCTGGAAACAATGGCCGGCGAGCCGATGGACGTGCTCGTCAACGGCTACCTGATCGCTCAGGGCGAGGTCGTCGTCGTCAACGACAAGTTCGGCATCAGGCTCACGGACATCGTGACGCCGAGCGAGCGCATGCGTCGCCTGTCCAGAACATGAGGCCTCCCAGCTCACTGCGTTCGCCACCCCCCGAGGGGGCGGCGCGCCGGCCTTGGGGCGGCCCGGCGGGCGGCGCAGCATGAACGGCGTCGGATTTTCGACCGCACTGTGGTTCGTCGCCATCCTGGTGGCGATCCCGCTCGTGCTGTGGCTGTTGAAGCGCACGCCGCTGGGCGGTGCCGGTAGCGGCGGCCCGGGGTTGCCGCGCACGGTGGGCGTGACGATGCTGGCACCGCAACAGCGCCTGGTCACGGTTGAGGTGGGCCAGGGCGACGACCGCCTGTGGCTGGTGCTGGGGGTCACGCCGCAAGGGATTCGCACGCTGCACACGATGCCGCCGCAGGCGCCCGCGCTGCCTGTCAACAGCGGCGTGCCGCAGGCCGCGGCTTTCTCACAGCTGATGGGTCGCCTGCGGCCCCCCAGCGGAGGCTCGAACGATGCGACCTAACCCGCATGTGGTGGGCCTGCTGTTGGCTGCAGCGGCCGGCGGCGCTCTCGCGCAGCAAGGCGGCAACCTGCCGCTGGTGGTGGCGCAGGGCGCGCAGGGCACCAGCTACTCGGTGCCGATCCAGACGCTGCTGTTCTTCACCGCGCTGTCGTTCCTGCCCGCAGCGCTGCTGCTGATGACGTCGTTCACACGCATCGTGATCGTGCTGTCGCTGGTGCGCCAGGCGCTGGGCACGCAGGCCGCGCCGCCGAATCAGGTCGTGATCGGGATGAGCCTGTTCCTGACCTTCTTCGTGATGTCGCCGACCTTCGACAAGATCTACGAGCAGGCCTGGGCGCCCTACTCCGCCGGTACGCTGGCCGCCGAACAGGCGCTGAACCAGGGAGCCCAACCGCTGCGCGAGTTCATGCTCAAGAACACCCGGCAGAGCGACGTGCAACTGTTTGCCAAACTGGCCAAGCTGCCGGCCGATGTGAAGGGCTCCGACGTGCCGCTGCGCGTGCTGGTGCCGGCGTTCGTGACCAGCGAGCTGAAGAGCGCGTTCCAGATCGGCTTCATGGTCTTCATCCCGTTCCTGATCATCGACATGATCGTGGCCAGCGTGTTGATGAGCCTGGGCATGATGATGCTGAGCCCTGTGCTCGTGGCGCTGCCGTTCAAGCTGATGCTGTTCGTGCTGGCCGACGGCTGGAACCTGCTGCTGGGTTCGCTGGCGGCTTCGTTCGTGACGTGATCTGACCATGGATGCACAAGCCGTTCTTTCCGCCGGCCAGCAAGGCTTGCTGATGCTGCTGATGGTGTCGGCGCCGGTGCTGCTGGTGGTGCTCGTCGTCGGCCTGGTGGTGAGCATCTTTCAGGCCGCCACGCAGATCAACGAAGCGACGCTGTCCTTCGTGCCGAAGATCGTTGCCGCCGTGGCCGTGCTGGGGTTCGCCGGGCCGTGGATGGTGAGTTCGCTGGTGGAGTACATCCGCTCGGTGCTGATGGCGATTCCTAGCGCTGTCGGCTGACGACATGGAGCCCCCACGTCGCTGCGCTCCTGCCGCCCGAGGGGGTCGGCGGCCGCCTTGGGGCGGCCCGGCGGCGGCCGCATCTTGCTGACGTTCAGCGAGGCCGAGGTGCTGGCCTGGGTCACGCCTTACATCTGGCCCTTCCTGCGCGCGCTGGCCCTGTTCAGCGCCCTGCCCGTGCTCGGCACGCGCATGGTTCCGGCGCGGGTGCGGGTAGCACTCGCCGCGTTCATCGCACTGGCTGTACAGCCTTCGTTGCCTGCGGTCGACGTGGTGGCGCTCGATTCGCCCGTCGCCGTGCTGCTGGTGATGCAGCAGCTGGTGATCGGCCTGTCGCTCGGCTTTGCAGTCCGGGTGGTGTTCGCAGCGGTGGAGTTTGCCGGCGAGGTCATCGGCTTGCAGATGGGCTTGAACTTCGCGGGCTTCTTCGACCCTGTCAGCGCGCAGGCGGCCACGGCCAGCAGCCGCTTCTTCGGCACGATGGTGGCGTTCCTGTTCATCGTCAGCAACGGGCACCTGCTGGTGATCCAGGCGCTGGCGATGAGCTTCGTGTCGTTTCCGATCGGGCCCGAGCCCTTCGCCTTCCTGCGCGCCACGCTGCCGCACCAGTGGGGCGCACAGGTCTTCATCACCGGGCTGTGGATTGCGCTGCCGCTGGTCACGATGCTGCTGTTCGTCAACCTGGTGCTGGGTGCCATCTCGCGCGTGGCGCCGCAGATCAACATCTTCGCGATCGGGTTTCCGCTCACGCTGGGCGTCGGGCTGCTGGGCCTGTTGATGACGCTGCCGGCGATGCAGCAGCCGTTCACGATGGCCTTGGAGATGCTGCTGACGCAGTTCCGTTGAGTTAGCCTCCAGCGTCATGACAGTGGCATTGCTGGCCGGCGGAAGCGGCCTGATCGGGCGCGAACTGATCGCCGCGTGGGCCGGCCCGGACCCGCTGCACGTGCTGGTGCGCAAGCCGATGCCGGCGCCTTCGCGTCTGGTTCAGGTGCACGTCGTCTCGTTCCGCAAGTTGCCGCCATTGCCGCCCGCCGAAGAGGCCTACTGCTGCCTGGGCACCACGCTGGCTGCCGCCGGTTCCAAGGAGGCCTTCCGCAGCGTCGACATGGACGCGGTGCTGCTGTTTGCCCGCGCGGCGCAGGCCGCCGGTGTGCGCCGCTTCGCGGTCGTCTCTTCGCTCGGCGCGGACCCGCGCTCGTCGAACTTCTACAGCCGTGTGAAGGGCGAGATGGAAGCCGCTCTGGCCACCTGCAAATTCGACAGCCTGGTGCTGGCGCGGCCGTCGCTGCTGATCGGCGACCGCGAATCGCTGGGCCAGGAGCCGCGCTGGGGCGAGCGCATGGCGGTGGCGCTGGCGCGGCCGCTGGCGCCGTTGATCCCGGCGCGCTGGCGGCCGATCACTGCCGCGCGCGTGGCGCGCGCCCTGCTGCGTGCGGCGGCCGACGCCCGGCCTGGCGTACGCATCGTCGAGTCGAGCGAACTGCAGCGGCTGGGGCGATGAAGATCAGCTTCCTCGGTGCGGCCGACGGCGTCACCGGTTCGCGCCATCTCGTCGAAGCCGGCGGCACGCGGCTGCTGCTGGATTGCGGCATGTTCCAGGGGCTGAAGCTGCACCGGCTGCGCAACTGGGCGGTGCCGCCAGCGCTGCTGGGCATCGACGCCGTGGTCCTGAGCCATGCCCACCTGGACCACAGCGGCTGGCTGCCCGCCCTGGTGAAGCACGGCTTCGGCGGGCCGATTCATGCGTCGCCGGCCACCTGCGACGTGGCGGCGCTGCTGCTGCGCGACAGCGCCCACCTTCAGGAAGAGGACGCGCGCCGTGCCAACCGCTACGGCACCTCGCGGCACGAGAAAGCCCTGCCGCTGTACAGCCGCGCCGACGCCGAACGGGCGATCGGGCAGTTCCGCCCCCTGGCGCCGGGGCGCACGGTTGGCATCGGCGGGTTCCAGGCTTCGCTGCATCCGGTCGGCCACTTGCTCGGTGCGTGTGCCGTGGCGGTACAGCACGGCGACGAGCGACTGTTCTTTTCAGGCGACGTCGGGCGCAGCCAGGACCTGCTGATGCCACCCCCGCAGCCGCCGCAGGCCACTGACACGATGATCGTCGAGTCGACCTACGGCAACCGGGATCACGCGGCCGAGGATGCCGCGCCACGCCTGGCCGAGATCATCAACCGCACCGTAACGCGGGGCGGGTCGGTGCTGATGCCGGCTTTCGCCGTCGGGCGCGCGCAGGCGCTGCTGCTGGTGCTTCAACGCCTGAAGCGCGCCGGCGCGATCCCCGATCGCTTGCCGATCTTCGTTGACAGCCCGATGGCCAACCAGGCCACCGCGCTGTACCTGCGCCACGGCCGCCTGCTGCGCGTGGCGCCGCGCGAACTGCGCACGCTCAGCGAGGGCGTACGGGCGATCGAGACCGTCCAGCAGTCGCTGCGGCTGGCGCGTTCACGCTACCCGGCGGTGGTAATCGCGGCCAGCGGCATGGCCACCGGCGGGCGTGTGCTCAACCACCTTGAGGCGATGGCGCCGGAGCCGCGCCACAGCATCGTGCTGGCGGGTTTCCAGGCCGCGGGCACGCGCGGTGCGCGCCTGGCTGCCGGCGAGCACGAGATCAAGCTGCACGGCCGCTTCGTACCGGTCAACGCCGAGGTCCAACAGCTGGAAGGCTTCTCCGGCCACGCGGACCGCGTCGAACTGCTGGCCTGGCTTGGCACGCTGCCCAAGGCACCACGGCAGACCTGGGTGGTGCATGGCGAGGCTGCCGCCGCCGACGCGCTGCGGGCCGAAATCCAACGCCGGCTCGGCTGGGCGGCGCGGGTGCCAGAGTACGGCCAGACCGTCGAGACATGATCGAGCGCACCGCGACGCGATTGGCGTTAGCCGTGGTTGGCTTCGGCGGCCGCCGCGGCCGGCGTGCGGGCCAGCGGCTTGGCGATCAGGTGAACACGCCCTGCCGCAGCCACTTGGTGGCGACCCACTTTTCACCGCTGGTGACCGGGGCCCCGCCGTGCAGCGTGCGCGTCGAAACATGCGCGCGGTCGTAGCTGAAGAAGACCGCGTTGCCGCGCACCGGCGCCACTTCCAGCCCGACATCGGGGAAAGTCGTCGCGCCGCCGCCTTCGGGGGCGTTGAGGTACATCACGAGCGTGGCCACCCGCTGGCCGCCACGCTCCAGGATCTTGGCCGAGCCGGGGTGCTTCAAGTCGAAGTAGTCGTGGTGCGGCTTGTATTCAGCGCCAGGCCGGTACCGCAGGATCTGCAAGCCTTCGCCGTGGTTGACCGGCCAGCGCAGCAGCGCGCCGATGCGCTCTTCGATGGTGCGGATCAATGGCATCTCGCCGCGCTCGAAGAACATGCCGTCGCTGGTGCGGGCGACATTGATTTCGCTGCCGCCGGTGGCGTTATCCACCGTCTCCGAGCGTGCCAGCCGCGGCCGCGCCAGCTGCGTCAGCCCATCGCATTCGTCCGCTGACAGCAGGCTGCCGAACACCAGCACGCGCGGCAATTGCATGCCCGTCAGTACCACCACCGGGTGGCCGGCGCCGTTGACGATGCCACCGCCCTCAAGCAGCGGCTCGGGAACGGCGGCGGCTGGGCCGAGCACGTTCTCGGGTGCGACCTGGCCGACCTTCTCGGCCTGGCGTTCGGCCAGCCGCTCGGTCAGCGTGCGCTCCATCGCGGCGATGGCGACCTCTTCGTTCCAGCCGCTCGTGACCATTGCGGCCAGCACGTCTTCGGGCCGGCAGCCGGCTTCGGCCTGGGCCACGATCCAGCGGCGGAGTTCGTCGGTGACGACTTGCGGGGCGCTCACGGCCATCGCTGTGCCGGCCGGGGCCGGGTTGGTTTGCATAGGCGTGATTTTGCAGCGGCGCAGCGCGCCTACGCCGCCCCGCGCCGGAACACCAGCCGCTCGGGCGTGGATACCTCGGCGGCGAATGCGTAGCCCTCGACATCGAAGCGCTTCAAGGCAGTCACGCTGCGGGCACGGCTCTGGATCGCAAACCGCGCCATCAAGCCCCGCGCTTTCTTGGCGTGGAAGCTGACGATGCGCCAGCCGGCCTCAAACGCTTCTTCAAACACGCAGTCGACGACCCGCCCCCGCAGCGCAGCCCGAACCGCCGGCCGCAACACCGCGCCGGCATACTCGATCGAGGCCAGGTTGACGATCACCGGTGCGGCCACGCCGGCCTGCCGCTCGTTGAGGTGCTGCACCAGACGCCCGCCCCACCAGGCGTAGAGGTCCTTGCCACGCGGCGTGCGCAGAGCGGTGCCCATCTCCAGCCGATACGGCTGCAACTGATCCAGCGGCCGCAGCACGCCGTACAGGCCCGACAGGATGACCAGATGCTCCTGGGCCCACGCCAAGTCGGCGGTGCTCAGTTCGCGCGCGCGCAGGCCGTCGTAGACATCGCCGTCGAAGGCCAGCGCCGCCGGCTTGCTGTTGGCCGGCGTGTGCAGTGGCACCCAGGTTGCATAACGCTCAACATTCAGAGCCGCCAGGCGCGGCGACAGATCCATCAGCTGGGCGACCTGCGCCACGCTCTTCTTGCGCAACACGGTGATCAGCTCGGCGGCTTCGGCGCTGAACAGCGGCTCGGTGGCGCGGCGACGCAGCGGCGCGGGGACGGGGGTTTGGTAGTCCAGCGTCTTGGCTGGCGAGATCAGGAACAGCATGGTGTGGGCTCAGCGTGGCGCTGGTGCGGCGCCAGCGATGTTGAATCAGCTCCGCGCGGTTGGCGCGGCGCCAGACAGTTTGAATCAGCTCCGCGCCGTTGGCGCGGCGCCGAGGGCTGCCTGCCAGGTCCGCAGCGGGATGTGGCTCTTCAGCCGGTGCAGCGCGCACTCGATCAGCGCGGGGTGCAGCGCATGGCCGACACCGGTGGCGATATCGAGCGTGGCGTCACCGCCCAACGCGCGCAGGTGTTCGAAGGCCTCGCGCGCCTGCTGCGCGGGGAAGATGGCGTCGTCGGCGCCGTGCAGCAGGTGCAGCGTGGTCGACGCGGGCGCCGCAGCCGGCAGCGTGGCGAAGCGGCTGCTGAAGGCCAGCACGCGGCCTGCGATGCCGTCGTGTCGCGCCACCATCGCCAGCGCCATCGTGGCGCCTTGCGAGAAGCCGGCCAGCGCCGTGGCCGCTTCGCTCACGCCGAGGCGCTGCTGTTGCGCGCGCACCCAGGGGATCAGGTCGTGCAGAGCCGCATCGGTGCGCTCGGCCAGGTTGGCGTCGGACAGGCCCTCGATCGAGTGCCACTGGCGCAGGTGGTTGCCCGCGCGCCCGGCTCGGTCCCAGCGCAGCGGCGCGGTCGGCGCGAGCAGGGCTGCCTGCGGAAACAGCGCCCGCAGCGCCTGCGCCAGCGGAGCCATCGCGTTGGCGTCTTCGCCCCAGCCGTGCAGCAGCAGGATCAGCTGTTCGGCCACGCCTTCGCGCGGCAGCCACTCGATGGGAAGGTCCAACGCCTGCATGCGGCGCGGATTGTCGCCTCTCGTCAGGGTGCCGGCACTGGCCCCAACGCCCGCGCCATGAACTCGAAGACTTTCGGGAAAATCTCGGCCTGCGCGCGGGCGTTGGCGGCCGGCGTACCGCCGATCTTCGACGGCCCGGTGTTGTATTGCGTGGTCGGGCTCCAACCCGTGCCGCCGAGGAAGTGGCCGGCGTCGCGGAACACCAGCGCCACGGTCGGGCGGCCGGCCTTCTGGCGGCTGCCGGCGATGTTCTCGGCCATGCTGCCGCTGTCCCAGACCTGGTCGTCGTGCGCACCGGCCACCAACACCGGCGCGGCAATGTTTTCGACCGGAATGCGCGCCGGCGCCACGCGCTCGGGGTTGGCCGCGCGCCCCTTGTCCTGCGGGCGGCGGATCTTCACGTCGGCACCCGTGGCAAAGCCCTCGAACTCCTTGTCGAAATCCTTGTATGGCACGAACGGCAGCGGCTGGCCCTGCCAGGCGAAGCTGGAGCGCGTGCCCGGTGCAATCCCCGGGCCCCAGCCCTCCCAGACCACGTCGCTGGGCACCATCGCGATCACGGCCTTGATCCACGGCAGGCGCGTGGCCGCCAGCAGCACGAACTCGGCACCTTTGCTGGTGCCCATCACACCGATGCGGGTGACATCGACCTCGGGCTGTTTCGCGAGCCATTCGCGGGCTTGTTCCAGCCGTTCGATCGGGATGTCGGCGAAAGCTGCGGGCAGCGCCGGCAACTCGGCCGGGGTCGGCCCGCTGGGCCCCCAGCCGGGCGGCGAGTAGTACGGCAGCGCCAGCACCGCGTACCCGCGCGAGGCGAACACCGGCGCGTCGCGCGTGATCTGTGTGCCGCCTTCGCTGCCGCCGAGCAGGATCAACGCCGGGCGCCTGTCGCTACCGGGCAGGTGGGCGAACTTCGCACCCGGGAAAGGCGCTGCGTCGCGCTGCTGCACCTGTGGCAACGCGGGCAGGAAGCGCACGGTCTGCCGGGCCAGCATGGCGTCGCCGCGCCGGGCTTCGAGGTGGACTTCGTTGAGCGCCAAAGTCGGGCCGGGCGTGGCCTCGGGCACCATCGACCAGAACAGGCCGCGTGCATCCGCGCCGCTGTAGCTGCCACCTTCCAGCGGCACCGCGCCAGCCAGGTCGAGTGCGCCGGCGGCGCTGGTCCTGAAGCGCGCGCTGGCGTTGTAGGGGCGCGTGCCGCCGGTCCATTCACGGACCATGCGACGGGCGCCCAGCGTGACTTCGGTGTCCGCAGGCAGGCCGGTCAGCCGGATAGACAGCGGCTCGCCAGCCAGCACTTCGGCCGAGGCAGGCGTGACGATGAATTGCTGGGCCGGGGCTGAGGCTTGGAAGCACAGCAGCAGGGGCAGGATGAGGGCGGATGTCTTCATGGCAGGCGACGATAGCGAGGCTTCGAAGAAGCTTGGCATGGCAACGATGAAAGGACAGCCGAAGCGACGAACAGCCAGCAAACGCCGCGGAACCGGCTTTCGCCGCGCCGCCGGCGTCGCCCCTTGAGGGGCAACGGCCGCAGGCCGCTCCGGGTAGTCCTGTTAACGGAAATCCCGGCTCTTCGTTACCAGCCCTTGCAGCAGCGGCGTGTGATCGACCAGCTTCTTGGCCACCAGATGCCGCACCTCGCCTTCGCGCTGCCACACGCCGTAGACGGTGAGCAGCGTGCTGGCCAGCAACGGCTTGCGCTGCGCCGCCGCCAGGGTGGGCCAGACGATGACGTTGACGGCGCCGGTCTCGTCTTCCAGCGTCACGAAGACAACGCCCTTGGCCGTTTCGGGCCGCTGGCGGTGGGTGACGATGCCGCTGGCGCGCGCCAGCCGGCCTGCCGGATAGTCGTGCAGCGTGGCGGCCGTCTGCACCTTGAAGGCGGCGAGCTGTTCGCGCAGCAGCGCCACGGGGTGATGGGTCAGGCTCAGGCCCGTGGCGCGGTAGTCGGCCAGAACGGTTTCCGCCGCGCCGGGCGCGGGCAGCTCGGGCAGCGCTTCGTGGGTGCGGGTGGCGGCCAGCATCGGCGTGGCGCGGGTGTCGACGCCGGCTACCGCCCAGGCGGCTTCAAAGCGGTTACCGGCCAATTGGGCCAGCGCGTCGGCACGGGCGAGCAGCGCCAGTTCATGCGCATCCAGCGCGCCGCGCCTCGCCAGGTCTTCGGGGCTGGCGAAGGCAGCTGCGCTGCGGGCCTTGACGATGCGTTCGGCAGCCGCGGCCGACAAGCCGCTGATTCGGTTCAAGCCCAGGCGAACCGGCTGCATTTTCAGGCCTTTACCGAGTGCGTGGCGTTCGCCGCCGTGGCCAGTGTTGTCTTCCATCTCGAGCACGCTGTCCCACCCGCTCACCGCCACGTCCACCGGCAACACCCGTACGCCGTGCTCGCGGGCGTCGCGCACCAATTGCGCCGGGGCATAAAAGCCCATCGGCTGGCTGTTCAACAAAGCGGCCAGAAACGCATCCGGGTGGTGGCATTTGAGCCAGGCGCTGACGTAGACCAGCAGCGCAAAACTGGCGGCATGACTTTCCGGGAAACCGTATTCGCCAAAACCTTCAATCTGCTTGAAGATGCGTTCGGCGTATTCGAGCTCGTAACCCTTGGCGACCATGCGGCCAACCAGCCTTTCGTGGAACGGGCCGAGGCCGCCCTTGCGTTTCCATGCTGCCATGGCGCGGCGCAATTGGTCGGCTTCGCCGGGCGTGAAATCGGCCGCCAGGATGGCGAGTTGCATCACCTGCTCCTGGAAGATCGGCACGCCGAGCGTGCGTTCGAGCGCCTGCCGCACCTCGTCGCTCGGGTAATCGACCGCTTCTTCGCCGTTCCGGCGCTTGAGGTACGGGTGCACCATGCCACCCTGAATGGGGCCGGGGCGCACGATGGCGACTTCGATCACCAGGTCGTAATAGTTCTTCGGCTTCAGCCGCGGCAACATGCTCATCTGGGCCCGGCTTTCGACCTGGAAAGTGCCGACGCTGTCACCGCGTTGCAGCATCTCGTAGGTGGGGGTGTCTTCCTGCGGCACGTCCTGCATGCGGAACGCCGGCAGGCCGTGCTTGCCGGCCACGAATTCGAGCGCGCGCCTGATGGCCGACAACATGCCGAGCGCCAGCAGGTCCACCTTCAGCAGGCCCAGCGCGTCGAGATCGTCCTTGTCCCACTGGATGACGCTGCGATCGACCATGGCGGCGTTCTCCACCGGCACCAGCCGAGCCAGGTCGTCCCGCGCGATCACGAAGCCGCCCGGGTGCTGCGACAGATGGCGGGGGAAGCCGATGACGGCAGCCGTCAGTTCCATCCACAAACGCACCAGCGGTGATTCGGGGTCGAAGCCGTTCTCGCGCAGGCGTTCGGGGTCGATGCGGCGGCCGTCGAACCAATGCTGACTCTTGCTCAACGCGTCGATACGGTCGAGGTCGATGCCCAAGGCCCGGCCCATGTCGCGCAGGGCCGAACGCGGCCGGTAGGAGATGACGACGGCGGTCAGCGCGGCACGGTGACGGCCGTATTTCTTGTAGACATACTGAATGACCTCTTCGCGGCGCTGGTGCTCGAAATCGATGTCGATGTCGGGCGGCTCGTTGCGCTCGGCACTGACGAAACGTTCGAACAACAGTGTCATGCGCGCCGGGTCGACCTCGGTCACGCCCAGGCAATAACAGACCGCCGAATTGGCCGCGCTGCCGCGGCCCTGGCAAAGAATATTCTTCGAACGGGCCCAGTGAACCAGGTCGGCCACGGTCAGGAAATAGGGTTCGTACTGCAATTGCCCGATCAGCGTCAGTTCATGTTCGATCGTTTCGCGCACGGCCGGTGGCGCACCGGCAGGGCCGAAACGGCGTAGGGCACCTTGTTCGGTCAACTCGCGCAACCAGCTGGCGGGCGTATGACCATCGGGCACGATCTCGCGCGGGTACTCGTAACGCAATTCGCCGAGCGAGAAGATGCAGCGTGCGGCGAGCTGGACACTGTTTTCCAGCCATTCGGGTTTGAACAGCTGGCCCAGCCGGGTCCGTGAGCGCAAATGCGCCTCGGCATTGGGCTCCAGCGCAAAACCGCATTCCCGGACCGGCAGCTTCAACTTCGTGGCCGCGAGTGCGTCGAGCAGCGGCTTGCGCGAGCGCACATGCATGCGCACGTTGCCGACCGCCACGATGGGCAGACCGGACAGGCCCGCCACACGTTGCACCAGTTCCGACAAGAAGGCGTCGTGCGGCTGCTGCAGTTGCGGCAGAGCCAGGCCGGCGCGGTCGCCGAACCAGGTTTTCAGCCACAACGCATGCGCCAACAGCAGCTCGAAAGGCTGCTCGCTGTTCAGGGCGTAAGGCGTTTGCAGCAGCGCCAGGCAATCGGGCAAGCCGGCCAGCGTCGGCAGGCGCGGCACGTGGCCTTCGATGTCAGCCATCAGCGCTGCGTAGTGCCCTTTTGACGCGCGGCTGCGAGCCACCGTGATCCATTGCGACAGGTTGCCGTAGCCGCGGCGCGTCTGGGCCAGCACGATCAGGCGCGGGCCAAGGGGCTCAGGCTGTCGGATGCGGGCGCCGTCTGTTCGGGCGGCTACGGCAGCTGATGATGATGATGATGATGATGATGATGATGATGCTGCTGCTGCTGCTGCTGCTGCTGCTGCTGCTGCTGCTGCTGCTGCTGCTGCTGCTGCTGCTGCGGTCGCAGGTTCGGCGCGGGCTGCGCGCAGGAGCACGGCTGCGGCGATGGCTTCGACTTCCGAGACGGGCGCATCGCGGGTCTCTGGGCTCGACGGCAGCGGCGGCGTTGGCGACTCCATTGGCGTTGCCGGCGACTCGCGGAGCCGTGTCTGCGCCTGTGCATGTGCCTGCGAGCGCGGCTGCCGGAGCAACTGCATCTCGGCACCGACGATCAGATGCAGCCCCAGCCGCCGGGCCTCGGCGTGCGCGCGCACCACGCCGGCCAGCGAGCATTCGTCGGTCAGGGCCAGCGCGGCATAACGCAAGCCGTGGGCGCGTTCGACCAACTCCTCGGGGTGCGATGCGCCAGCGAGGAAGTCGAAGTTGCTGCGACAGCTCAGCTCGGCATAGCCGGGCAGGCTGGGCGCAGCGCGGCGGCGAGTGGCCATGGCACGAAGACCTCGCGGGCGAAATGCCAGCGCGGGGGGGGCAACGGCCCGAAGGCAGCGCCTGGCTCGTTGTGCTTCTGTGGCCCGCTTACCTCTTCTTTCTCGTTCTTCTTTTTGATGGCCGACGGGGGCTGCGTGATCTCGGCGGCCAGGCCGTCGAGCGGGCTGCGCACGGCACCACCGCCCAGGCGCAGCACATGGGTGTAGATCATCGTCGTGCTGACGTCGGTGTGGCCCAGCAACTCTTGCACGGTGCGGATGTCGTAGCCCGAGTGCAGCAGGTGCGTGGCGAAGGAATGGCGCAGCGTGTGCGGCGTGGCGGGTTTGGCCACATCGGCAGCAGCCAGAGCGCGCTTGAAGACCCGCGCGAACCACTGGTCGTGCAGATGGTGGCGACGCGGGGCCGGGTCATCGGCGCGTGGGTCCAACGACAGCTCGGCCTGCGGGAAGACCCAGTGCCAGGTCCACGAAGGCGCTGCGCGCGGGTACTTGCGCGCCAGGGCATGCGGCATCTGAACGCCGGGCAGGCCCGCCGCGCGGTCAGCCGCCCACAGCGCGCGGGACGCTTCGAGCTGCGCGCGCAGCGGACCCTGCAAGGTGGCCGGCAGCATCACCACGCGGTCTTTGCCACCCTTGCCATGGCGGACGATGATGGCGCCGCGCTCGAAATCGACGTCCTTGACGCGCAGGCGCAGGCCTTCCATCAGGCGCATGCCGGTGCCGTACAGCAAGCGCCCGAACAGGCCAGACGCCGCGGCGTCACCGGGGTACGACAAGACGTCGAGCTGCTTCAGCACGGCGGCCACCTCTTCCTGCGCGAGCACGACCGGTAGCCGCTTCTCGCGGCGCGGGCGGCCGATCTCGGACATCCACGGCAGGCTCTGGTTCAACACCTTCTGGTACAGAAACAGCAGCGCCGACAGCGCCTGGCTGTGCGTCGCAGGGGCCACGTCGCGTTCGGAGACCAGCCACGACAAGAAGGCCTCGACCTCGGCCTGGGCCATACCAGTTGGATGGCGCAAGCCGTGGAAACGGACAAAGGCACGCACCCAACGCACATAGGCTTCTTCGGTGCGCAGGCTGTAGTGCTGGTAGCGCAGCTGCTGGCGAAGTGCGTCTAGAAGGCGCGGCGCAGAAGGCGGGTCGGCATCGCTAGGCATGGTGGGCTTGAAAAAACTGTATTTATGTACAGTATACGAATCCAGCGATCACCGCAACAGCTTCTCGCCCACGGCATGCACGAGGCAAGTAGCAGCAACAGCCCGTCAGTCAACCGGCCCGCCGCTCGGTCAGCCGTTGTTGCGGCGGCCGACACTCCATCCTCAAGGGAGACAGCATTGGCCATTCACCCGAACAAGACTATCCCGGAACAACCCGCCGCATGGGGGTCGCGAAAACGATCAAACGCGAGCAGCGTGGTGCCATCAAATTCGGCCGCCTGTACGGCGAATGTTCGCGCCGATCCAAATCTGAGCCACCGCGCCGACCGAATATTGAGCAGGGGTGGAAGCCGACTTTGAGATGGTCGGCTGTGGATAAGTTTAGTTCTTGGTCTGCTTCGTTGGCCTCCTTTGGTACTGCTTTGATCGCGCGGGGGAAGCCGCGCAGGGCGTAGCCCGTAGCGTCTTCCCCCGCGCGGCGCCCGATCAGAACGGTTCGGCCTCAGCGTCGGTTTTGGGGCCCTTTCGGGTCTGCAAGCGCGCCTTGAGACGCTTCTTGGCCTCGGCCGTGCTGCGGCTGAAGCGGATCGACTCATTGCCGGTCTCCACGATTTGGCAGTGGTGCGTTAGACGGTCCAGCAGCGCCGTGGTCATCTTGGCGTCGCCGAAGACGCTGGACCATTCGGCGAAGTCCAGGTTGGTCGTGATCACCACGCTGGTGTGCTCGTACAGGCGGCTGAGCAGGTGGAACAGCAACGCCCCGCCGGCCTGGCTGAAGGGCAAGTAGCCCAGCTCATCGAGCACCACCAGGTCGAGGCGCAGCAAGCTGGTGGCGATGCGACCCGCCTTTCCTTGCGCCTTTTCCTGCTCCAGCGCATTGACCAGATCGACCGTGGAATAGAACCGTACCCGCTTGCCATGCCGGGTGATGCCCGACACACCGATGGCCGTGGCCAGGTGCGTCTTGCCCGTGCCCGGTCCGCCCACCAGAACCACGTTGTGTGCGTCGTCGATGAAGGCTGTGGTGGCCAGTGTGCTCACGAGTTTGCGATCCACTGGCGAGACCTCGAAGTCGAAGCCCGCCAGGTCGCGGTGCACTGGGAACTTCGCGGCCTTCATCTGATGGCTGACCGAGCGCATCCCACGGTCGGTGCCTTCGGCCTGCAGCAGATGCTCGATCAACCAGCGCGAGGTCTCGATGCCTGAGTTGCCACCTTGCTCGATCAGATCGGCCCACGCGCCGGCCATGCCATGCAAGCGCAGCGCCTTGAGCTCGACCAACACGTCAGGCTTCATGGTCGGCTCCTTCGGTGGTGGCGCCCGCGGTGGCGTCCACACTGCTGTCGGCACGCAGCCTGTCGTAGCGCGCGGTGTCGGCCAGCGGCGGCGTGGTGGCCTTCAAGTGCGTGGCCGCCGTCGCCGGCGCCGGCACCGCGTTCAGCCTGCTCAGTACGTTGACCACATGCTCCACGCTGACCTTGCCAGGCGGCCCGCTCTCCAGCGCCAATTCCACCGCCACCAGCACCGCATCCAGCCCAGCCGTCAGCACGATGGCCAGCACCTGCGCCATCACGCGGTCCCCGCCCGGGTTGCGCAGCAGCCCTCGGCGCAGCCGCTGCAGCGGCTCGGGCATGTCGGCGAACGGTGCGCCGTTCCTCAGCGCGCCAGGCTTCCTCTGCAGCAGCGGGATGTAGTGCTGCCAGTCATACCGGGTCTCGCCAGCGTTGCTCAGCCGGTCGTGACGGGCCACTATTCTGTCGTCGGCCACGACCACCACGCTGGCCGGGTACAGCCGCGTGCTGACCAGCTGTCCGTGCAACTCGCACGGCACCGAGTAGCGGTTGCGTGCCACCGACACCAAGCAGGTGCTGGACACCCGCGCGGGCTTCTCGACGTAGCCGTCGAACGCCACCGGCATGGGCATCAGGTGGGCACGCTCGTGTTCGAGCATCTCGGCCACGCTGAACTGCTCGTGCTCGGGGTGGCGGACCTCGTCCCACAGTGCCCGGCAGCGCTGCCCCAGCCAGGCGTTGAGCTCGGTGAAGCTGCCGAACTTGATCTTGGCCGCGTCGATCCAGATGCGACGGCGGCTGTCCTGCACGTTCTTCTCGACCACGCCCTTCTCCCAGCCGCTGGCCACGTTGCAGAAGTCGGGATCGACCAGATAGTGCGCGCACATGGTCGCGAAGCGCTCGTTGACGATGCGGCCCTTGCCCTTCCTGACCTTGTCGACCGCCGTCTTCATGTTGTCGTAGATGCCGCGCCGGGCCACACCGCCCAGCGCCGCAAACGACCGGGTGTGGGCATCGAACAGCATCTCGTGGCCCTGACTGGGGTAGGCCACTAACCAGAACGCCCGCGAGGCGCACAGCTTCATGTGTGAGACCTGCACCCGGTAGTAGATGCCGCCCACCACTTGGCCTTCCTCGCTCCAGTCGAACTGGTACGCCTCGCCGAGATCGAACGCCAGCGGGATGAAGGCATTGACCGCTGCCCCCTGGCCCTCCGCCTGGCGCCACGCCCGGATGAAGTCGGTCACGCGGGTGTAGCCACCGTCGTAGCCGCTGAGCTTGATCTCGGCATACAGCGCCTTGGCCGTGCGCCGCTCGTGCCTAGGGCGCTGGGCATCGGCCTTCAGGGCCTGCTTGAGCGCCTCGTGAAAGACCGTGAGCTTGTTCGGCTGCTCACCGCGCCGGTACTTCGGTGGACCATCCACTTCGCCGTGCAGCCACTTGGCCACCGTGTTGCG